>ERZ826396.841-NODE-841-length-41174-cov-12.003697_pt1 | contig 41174 bp, 34 predicted proteins | sample MGYA00519926_ERZ826396 | MGnify/ENA primary metagenome ERZ826396 (study PRJEB31778, sample SAMEA3449230) | human gut metagenome | biome: human gut; feature: human-associated habitat; material: faeces | place: United Kingdom | collected 2010/2012 ... | reverse complement strand
ACGAGGTCGAGCCGCGTCTCGCCGGGCTGCTGGTTCGCGCCGGCCGTGACGATGATGATGGCCGCATCGGCTGCGTCGTCGTAGTCGCCCGCGTAGATGTTCATGGGGGCGGCGAACGGCATGCCGTGCGCGATGTCGAGCGCTTCGCCCTCGGCGCGGTCGCGATCGACGTCCACCAGCACCATCTCGCTGAACAGGCCGCTTTGCATGAGCGTGAACGCGGTGGCGGATCCCACGAACCCGCATCCGACGATGGCCACTTTGCGGTCGTTGACGGCAGCGCCCATGCGTGCCTCCTTTCTCTTGCGAACGAGGTCGAACCTACTGCAACGCATCCGGCCCGTCAAGGGAGCGCCGCCGCGGAAGCGGTGGAAAACCAGATCGGGCGACGGAGGTGGGCGGGCGCGGTTCTTGGAGTGTGCCGAAGGGGCAGGCAATGTCGTACTCCTTCCTCTGTTTCGGTCACCGCGGCGCTCGTGGAGCGGCGGCGTTGGTGGACGCGCGCAGGATGGCGATTGGGCTCGAACGCGGATGGCTTGGCGACTTTCGGCGCGCGGCAGGGAGGGCGTCTGTCTCTGTTAAGCAAGGATTGACACAAACCCATATTCGCCAATCCTGCTTCGACAGAGACGCGTTGGGCGCAATAGCACAAAATGACGGTTAAGAACGATTTTTCGACTAGATCGAATTTCGCGACCTGGCGTTTCTCCGAAAACGCTCCTCCAGGAAGCGGGAAAATCGTTCTTAACCGTCATTTTGTGCTAAGGGGATCGCCTTCCGCTGTTAAACCAGGATTGGCATGGGCCGGGTCGGCTCGTCGTGCAAGGCTTCGCCATCGCTTCGGAGGTTCCAGCCGGCAAGCAGGAAGCCCCTCCTGGAGCACCCGATCAGGGGCTTCGAGGGGCGATTCGGCGAACGCGGGTTCGTGTCGATCTTGGTTTGACAGAGACAGGCGTCTTTCGTGGCGGGAAATGACGGAAAACCGCCTTTCGGGAGGGGTCGCGGCGGGACGGCGGCGAAGCGGCTTATCGTTTCTCCTGGTCAGCGTTCCGACCCTTCTCCGACCGGACGGGGACAGAGCGTGCAAACGCGGTTTTCCGTCATTTCCCGCCACGGACCGCGTTCCTCTCTGTCAAACCAGGGTCGACGCGTACCCATGCTCTGCGGGCCTCGAGCCGGACGCCTCTGACCGGGTGCTGCGGAGGGCTCTGCCCCAACGGGCGGGGGCCTCCCGAGGTGCCGGAGCGCGCCGTGCGCGGCGATCCGGCCCGGCCCCGCCGACGGCGGCTTGGCGCGGACGGCGCGCTTCCGTGGCGAAAAATCACCGAAAGCGGAAAGAAGGGGGTCCGCGCCCTCCCCGCCCGTCGGGAAAACGCCTGGTCCCGGAGCTCCCCTTCCGGCCGCGTCGGACCGCGGCGCGAGAGTCGCGGCGCCGTTCTTCCGATTTCGGTGATTTTTTGCCACAAACGGCTCCTCCCCCTGCCAAGCCAGCGTTGGCGCGAACCCGTACTCGGCGGGCCCGAGCCGGTCCTCCCTCCGGTCGGGCGCCGCGGAGGGCCCTTTCGCCCAACGGACAGGGCTATCCGAGGCGTCGGCAGAACCTCCCGAGGCGCCGGAGCGCATCGAGCGCGGCGATCCGGCCCGGCTTGCGCCAATCCTGGTCTGACGAAGAGCCGCGTTTCTCGTGCCGAGCTTCCGATGGCATGCGCCCGGCTGCCTCCGTCCAGCCCTGTCGAGCGCATGGCGAAGGGCGGGGATGCCGTCGCGTTGCGGGGCGCGTGGGCTCGGAAGCGGTGGAAAACCAAACCGGAAGCAAACAATCGCTGCGTATAATGAGGGCGTTTGCGGAAAATCGATGCGGAAGGGGCGCGCGTGGCGCGTATTCTCATTGCGGAGGACGAAGCGGATCTGCTGGATGCGCTGGTGCAGCTTTTGGAGCACGAGGGGCACGAGGTGGAGGGCGCAGCAGACGGCGTGGACGCGCTCGCGCGCTTCGCGGCGCGGCCGTTCGACCTCGTGATGCTGGACGTGATGCTGCCGAAGATAGATGGGTTCGCGGTGTGCGAGGCCATCCGGCGGCAGTCGGCGGTGCCCCTCATCATCGTGACGGCGCTGTCGGACGAGGACGACCAGCTGCGCGGTTTCGGGCTTCTGGCCGACGACTACGTGACGAAGCCGTTCTCGCTGGGCGTGGTGCGCGAGCGCGTGCGGGCGCTGCTGCGACGCAGCGGGGGCGCGAGCGTCGGGGGAGCAGCGGGTTGCGGCGCGGGCGTCTGGTCGGGCGCTTCCGCAGGTTCCGCTGCTTCCGGTTCTGCCGCATCCGGTTCCGTCGCTTCCGATTTCGCCGCAGGTTCTTTCGCTTCCGACTCCGCCGCTCCCGCCGCCCTCGCCGACGACGCGCCGCGCATCCTCTCCGCGGGCGAGGTGGTGCTGAACGTGGACGAGCGCACGGCGCTCCTCGCAGGGCGCCCGGTGGAGCTCACGCGCAAGGAGTTCGATATCCTTGCGCTCATGATGGCGCGCAAAGGGCGGGTGTTCACGCGCGAGGCGCTGGTGGAGGCCGTGTGGGGGTACTCCTATGTGGGCGATGCGCGCATGGTGAACCTGCACGTGATGAACCTGCGGCGCAAACTAGGCGCCGGGGTGGTGGAGACGGTGCGGGGGGTGGGGTACCGCGTTGCGAAGGATGCGTGAGGCGGCGCGCCGGGCGTGGCGCGCGTTTTCGGGAAGCCTTTCGGCGAAGGTGTTCGCGGGGCTGTTCTGCCTGCTGTCGGCGGCCGGCTTGGCGCTGTACGCCGTGGTGGCGGCGGCGTTCCCGCAAAGCTACGACGCGGCGCTGGGCGTGCGCACGGACGCGCGCATCGCCGAGGTGGGCGCGGAGCTTGAGCGGCTGCCGCTCAGCGAGGGGGTGGAGTTCCTTTCGTCGTGGTGCGCGCAGACGGGCTTCGTCGCCACGCTCTCGACGGACGAGCGCTCGTGGACGTTCGGGAACGTGGGCGAGGCCACGAGCGAGGTGCTGGTGGCGCCCGCTGCGGAGGAGGACGATGGCGAGCCGCTGATCACGGCGGTGTCGGAGGTGTCGTTCGCCGACGGCGCGAGCGGGATGCTCGCCCTCATCGGCTCTCCAGCCGACGAGGCGTTTTTCGGCGAGGTGTTCCAAGGGCTGTTGCCGCCGGTGCTGCTGCTCATCGCGGCCGTGTCGGCGGCGGGCGCGTGGCTGGTGAGCCGGCTCGTGGCGCGGCCCATCGTGGAGGTGAGCGGCATCTCGCAACGCCTCGCCGCGCTGGACTTCACGTGGCGCTGCCCGGAGGGCCGCCGCGACGAGGTGGGCGCGCTCGGTCGGAATCTGAACGCGATGGCCGAGGACCTTGCCCGCGCGATGGAGGATCTTGAGCGGGCGAACGAACGGCTCACGCGCGAGATGGAGGCCGTGCGCGCGCTGGCGGGCGAGCGCAAGGCGTTCTTCGCGGCGGCGGGGCACGAGCTGAAGACGCCGCTTGCCGTCATGCGCGCGCAGGTGGAGGGCATGCAGCTGGGCATCGGCGACTTCGCCGACCACGGCAAGCACCTGCCGCGCGTGCTGGCGGCCGTCGAGCGCATGGAGGCGCTGGTGCGCGACATTCTGGAGGCGTCGCGCTTGGATGCGGCGGGCGAGGGGGCGGCGCTTGCGCGCGAGCCCGTGGACGTGGCCGCCGCCGTGCGCGCGGCCGTGGCCGAGGTGGAGCCCCTTGCGCGCGAGCGCGGCGTGACGTTCGAGGTGCGGGTGGAAGGGGAGGCGGAGGCGGCGGGCGGCGCGCTCGGCGTGGCGGCCGAGGGTGCTGCGCTGGCAGATGGGGATGCGTCTGCGGAAGGAGAGGCGTCCCCCCTCGCCGCGGCGCCCACCGCGCTGGCCGCGCCGGATCTGCTCGCGAAGGCGATCGGCATCGTGGTGGGCAACGCCGCCCTGCACGCCCCGGCGGGAAGCACGGCCGTCGTGCGCGTGGGGCGCGGCTCGCTTGCGGTGGAGAACCCCTGCGGGCCCCTCGCGCCGCAGGACGCCGCGGCGCTTTGCAACCCCTTCGCCCGCGCCGACGCCTCGCGCGCCGCCGCGACCGGCGGCACCGGCCTCGGCCTCTACCTCGCCAAGGCCATCTGCGCCCTCCACGCGTTCCCCTTCGCCGTCACCGTCGAGGACGCCACGTTCCGCGTGGAGATGCTTTTCTGACCCTGCGCGCACGGTTCCGTGCCGCTTTCTTCTCGGTCGTCGGCCCCCGGCCTTTCCCGTTCCAAACCGAAACCAAACGCCGCGCTGACCGGAAGCTGACGGGCGGCTGGTTTACTGGGATGCGACATGCAAGGCGATGAGGAAGGAGGCGGGCATGTCGTTTGCGAAGCGGGCGGTGCTGTACGTGGCGCGCAAGCGCGGCAAGACGCTCACGCTGTTTCTGATCCTGCTCGTGATAGCCACCGCGGCGCTCTCGGGCATCGCGGTGCGCGAGGCGGTGGCGACGGCGCAGCTGAACGTGCGCGAGGCGTTGGGCGGCACGTTCACCCTGCAGCCGAATATGGACGACCCCTCGAAATGGGAGAGCCGCGAGGCGAGCGCGGGCGGCGTGGTGGCGGGCACTCAGCAGGTGTTCACCGGCGAGCGCATCACCAACGATCTGGGCGAGCGCATCATGGGCGAGGTGGACGGCATCAAGGGCTTCAACGCGTCGTGGTCCAACGCGGGCGTGCCGCAGACCTTGGACGGCGAGTTTTTGGAGCTGGTGGGCGACGGCGAGGGCGATCTGGCGGACGCGTTTCTGCAGAGCTACGGCGATTTCGGCAAGACCGTGTCGTTGACCGCCGCCACCGACACGCGCTTCGACGCCTATTTCGCGAAGGGCTATCTGGAGCTGATCGAGGGCGATCCGGTGAGGCACGATTCGGGCAACGGTGTGCTGGTGAGCGAGAAGTTCGCGGAGTTGAACGGGCTTTCCGTGGGCGATGCGTTCACGCTGAAGCAGTCGGACGTGTACGACAGCGCCGAGCTGAAGGATACGGACACCGTCACCGAGGTGCGCGTGCAGGGCATCTTCCGCGAGGTCGCGGAAAGCACGGCGGGTTTCAGCGGGTGGTCGGCCAGCAACACGATGTACTGCACCTACGACACGCTGACAAGCGTGCGCCCCACCCACAAGGAGGACGGGTTCGACCAGATCACCTTCCACGTGGACGACCCCGCCGATCTGGAGCGCATCGTGGCAGACGTCGAGGCGGGCTATAACGGGTCGGACGACTTCACGGTGAGCGCCGACAACGGCGAGGTGGAAAGCGTGACCGCGCCGCTCGAGAACATGGACCGGTTGGTTCTGTGGCTGGTCGCAGGCGTGCTCGTGTGCGGCGCGGCGGTGCTGGCGCTCGTGCTGACGGCGCGCGTGCGCGACCGCATGCACGAAAGCGGCGTGCTGCTCAGCCTGGGCGTGCCGCGCGGGCGCATCGTGGGGCAGTACCTCGTGGAGGCGTTTTTGGTGGCGGCGCTCGCGTTCGCGGTGTCCGTGCCGGTCAGCGCGGGCGTGGCCCAGGGGCTAGGCGACGGGCTGCTGGAGTACGCGAGCGAGCGCGGCGCGGAGGGCGGTGCGGGCTTAGGCGCGGGCGGCGCGGGGCGCGCGGGCGACGCGTCGGGCATGACGGTGGTGGACAGCTCGTCGTTCGGTCTGGACTTCGAGCCGAACACGAACCTGACCGACATCCGCGTGACGGTGGACGGGCGGTCGGCGGCCATCGCGTTCGGCGCGGGGTTCGCGCTCGTGGCGGCGGCGGTGGCGTGCTCCAGCGCGCCGCTTCTGCGCCGCACTCCCAAAGAGATACTTGGAAAGATGAGCTAGCGGAAGGGGTTCGGCATGGCGAATGCGAGGAAGGCGGCGGCGCGCGGGGCGGGCGCGGAGGGCGCTACGGTCGGGATGGGTGCTTCGGTTGGGATTGCGGCGGGCGAGGCGCGCGGGTCGGGCGCTTCGACCAGGGCTGAGGAGGGCGACTCGACCAGGGCTGCGGCGGGCGCTTCGACTGGGACTGCGGCGCGCCGGGCGGTCGGGACCGCAGCGGGCGACCTGCGCGCGGAGGCGGCGCGGGCCGGCACGGCCGAGGCGGTGGTGGCGGCCGCGATATGCGCGACGGCAAGCGCGCTGGAGGAGCCGCCCATCATCGAGGTGGACCGCGTGCATTACTCCTACGGCAGCAAGGAGGCGCGCACGAAGCGCAGCGTGCTGAAGGGTGCCACGGCGGGTTTTCGGCGCGCCACGATGTACGCCGTAGTGGGCGCGTCGGGCTGCGGCAAGTCCACGCTGCTGTCGCTTCTGGGCGGGCTCGATGTGCCCAAGCAGGGGGAGGTGCGCTTCGCGGGCGAGGCGCTTGCCGCGGCGGGGCTGGCCGAGCATCGGCGGCGCAACGTGTCGTTCGTGTTCCAGAGCTACAACCTCATCGACTACCTCACGGCGGCGGAGAACGTGTCGCTGGCGACGAAGCTCTCCCCGCTGCCGCTGCTCGAGAAGGTGGGCATCGGCCCCGACGAGGCGGGCCGCAACGTGCTTGCGCTCTCGGGCGGCCAGCAGCAGCGCGTAGCCGTGGCGCGGGCGCTTGCCAGCGAGGCTCCGGTGGTGCTGGCCGACGAGCCCACGGGCAACCTCGACGAGGACACGGCAGAGGGCATCGCGGACATCCTGCGCGACACCGCCCACCGCATGGGCAAGTGCGTCATCTGTGTCACCCACTCCCCGGCGCTGGCCCGCAAGGCCGACCGCACCTTCCGCCTCGCCAAAGGCAAGCTGGTGGGGGATTGAGGGCGCCCCGCGCTCGCGGTGCCTTATTATGACGGATGAGACGATTTGCCGTTCTGGGCGAGGAGGTGCGCGATGGCGTTGGGGTCCAAGGAGGAGTGCGGCGGGGGTTCGGGCAGCGCCGCGGGCGCGGGCGGCGATGGCGGTGCTGCGGGTGCGGATGCGCGCGGCGGTGCGCCGCAGGGCAGCGGGCTCATCGAGATGGACGAGACGTTCTACGAGCGCGTGTACGTGCAGGTGCGGAAGGTACCTGCGGGCTCGGTATGCACGTACGGCGACATCGCGGCGCTGGCGGGGTATCCGGGAGCCGCGCGCGAGGTGGGGCTGGCGATGAGCCGCGTGCAGCGCGCGTGGAACCTGCCGTGCCACCGCATCGTGAACGCCAAGGGCACCCTCGCCCCCTCCTACGCGTTCGGCGGCAAGGATCGCCAGCGCGCCCTCTTGGAAGCCGAGGGCGTGCCGTTCCTCGATTCCGACACCATAGACATGCCCCGCGCCCGCTGGCCCCGTCCCGAATCGCCAGAGCCTTCTCAACAACAACTCGATCTGGGGATCTGAAGTTTCTCGATAGGGCGTTTTTTCTCTTGAAAAGCAAACATAAGTTCGTTATACTGCCTCTTGTGGTTGGGGGATCTCTAACCGCCGTTTCCTTCGGCGGGACAGCCTTTTCGCAACGGTGAGGGAAGGGGTGTCCGCAATGTGGCTTCATCGCGGTTCGGCGGTTTGCAAATACTATTTAAAGGTAGTAAACTCTTTCGAGGAGGCATGAAGCGATGGAAATCCGCTTCTACACGCTTCCGAGCGGAGGATGCCCTGTCGAGGACTACCTTGACGGCTTGGATGCACGGGCGCGGGATAAGACGCTGCGCTCCGTCATGCTGTTGAGGGAATACGGGCCGCTGCTACGCGAGCCCGATTCCAAGCATTTGGAGGACGGCATCTTCGAGCTGCGCACGGCGGTCGGTGGGTATGCGGGGCGGGTGCTGTACTTCTTCCGCGATGGCGGTACGGCGGTGCTGACGCATGGATTCGCCAAGAGAGGCCGCAAGACTCCGCGGCGGGAGATCGAGCGCGCCAAGCGCTATCGAAGCGATGACCTTGGCCGAGAAGGGTTTGCATGAAGGAGGGGGCCGTCATGGCCGACGATCTTGATAGGTACTTGGAGAAGCAGCTCGCCGATCCCGGCTTCCGCGCCATGTGGGACGAGGGCGAGGCGGAGTACCAGGCGCGGCGGGCGGTGATCGACGCCCGCATCGCCGCCGATATGACGCAGACGCAGCTGGCAAAAGCATCGGGAGTGGACCAGCGCGTGATAAGCCGAATCGAGACGGGCGGCACGAACGCGACCGTCCGCACCCTCGGCCGCATAGCCCAAGGACTGGGCAAACGATTGGAGATCCGCTTCGTGTAGGCGCGCTGTCCGTTCTCAAGGGAGCAGGTGGGAGAGGTTTCTTGCCCCATAGAGGAACCTGCGGACTTCCATGATGTTGTCGAACGCCACGTAGAAAACGAGGTAGTTCCCCACTGCGAATCAGTAATAGGGAAGGGGGCGGGAGCGGGTCGTTTTGTAGATCGCGGCGGCGGTTGGCGCCTCCGCGTGGTCGAGGATGGCCTTTTCCACTTGGTCGAGCAGCCGCGTCGCCGCAGCGGGATTTTGCAGGGTGTCGGCTATGCAGCTGACGGCGGCATTGAGGTCGTCCCAGAAGAGCGGAAGGTAGTGCAGCTCACATCGCTGCGGCTGCGGGTTCATCGCGCAATCCCCTTCGGATGGAGCTGAACACCTCGTCGTGCGTGTAGCGCTGGGAGGTGGTGGCCGCTTGGCGGTCGGCGGCGTCGAGCGCGTCCTCCACCGTGCCGCTCAAGCGCTCGAACTGATCAATGCTCATGACGACCATCGAGCCGTATCCGTTTTTCGTGAGGAACACCGGCCCCTTCTCGGCCACGTCGCGCTCTATCTCCGCATAGCGGTTGCGCAAGTCGGAAACGGGTCTGATATTCATAAGCATCTCTTTCGGCCAAAATTTTATCATGATGGAGGGCGCGGCAGTAAGTGCAACATGGTTCCCACCGATGCTATCATGGAACCGCATGTCGAACGTCAAGCAGTCCGCTTGCGGCGGCACGATTTAGACGGAAAGGGGGGTCATGCGGAACCATTACGGGAGTTTGTGTACGGAGATGTACGAGGCGCTGCATCCTGCGGCGCCTGAGGACGAGCTGGGGTTCTATCTTTCGTACGCGCGGCGCGGGCAGCGGATCTTCGAGCCTTTGTGCGGCAGCGGGCGGTTCCTCGTCCCGTTCTTGGAGCGGGGGTTCGACGTGGGCGGGATGGACTCGTCTGAGGAGATGCTGGCGAAGCTGAAGGAGAAGGCACCCGATGCGCAGGTGGTCTGCGCCACCGTGGAGGAATGGCAGCCCGCCGCGGGGAAATTCGACTACCTTTTCATCACGTCCGGCTCGCTGTCGCTGTTCACGGACGCGGATGCGTGCCGAGCCGTGCTGCGCAAGGTGCGCGGCGCCTTGCGCACGGGCGGCGTGTTCGCGTTCGCGGTGGACACGGTGGCGGCGCGCGAGCCCGACTCGGCGGGCTACGAGGTGGGAGCGTCCGTCAAGACGGCGGAGGGGCTCGACCTCATCTTGAAGAGCAAGTACCGCTACGACGAGGCGACGCGCACCCAGTTCTCGCCGGGCATTTACGAGCTCTACGACGGCGACCGGTTGCTGCGCAGCGAGCCGATGGACTTCCAGACGCACCTCTACGGCCCGGGCGAGATGAATCGCCTGTTGCGGGAGGTGGGTTTTTCGCAGGTGAAGGCGTACTCCTCTTTCGACAAGGCCCCCGCCGCCCCCGATGCGGCGCTCGAATCCGAAACTCTGCTCTACGAATGCACGGCCTAGCGGGGAGGCAACAGCAGACCCCCGCCGCCATAGCGCGGGCGCGGGCGGGCTGCCTCGTCAGAGGGAGCGTATGCGCGCGGCGGCGTCTTCTCGGATGAAGCGGGCGATCTCGTCTGCGGCTGCAAACCCCTCTTCGAGCAGCTCCCCGCGCGCTTTTTCCAAGGCGCGGGGAAACTCCTCCACTAGGTTTTCCAGCTGTTCGTCGGCCGCTTTCCCGGGTATACCCGCGCGCTGCGCCTCCTCGCGGATGGTGCCGCGCGTCACGTCGTCGATGCTCCTGCTGGGGCAGAGCGACACGCCCATGCTTCGGTCGAGCTGGGGGTACATCGTCGTGCAGGTGATGTCGTACAAAGGGGAGAGTTCCTTGGCGCTCCAGTCCGGCATCCACGTGAGCGAGTGGTTCTTCAGATGGTTGTCGCAGTTCCCGATGAGCCAGTCGAAGATCACCCGCGCGAAGAACATCATCTTGTCGCCGAAGGGGTTTCGCGCTTCGCGGGAGATGATCGCCGCGCCGAGGGCGAGGTAGTGCCCATCGGTGGGCTCGTACTTGAAAATCGGGTTGATCTTGGCTATTTGGCAGAAGTCCTCCTGATGAAGCCTATGGGGCACGGGCAAGCCGTCCACAAGCGCCGCGTCGCGGGGGATCGCGCGGTCGAATCGCTCGACGACGAGCAGCGGATTCGCCTTTTCGATGGGAAGGAGGCGGCAGTTCGCGATGTCGAAGCCGCAGTTCTTCGCGGTTTTCATGCACAGCGCCTCGTTGATGGTTTGGTGGGGAAGCGCGCCGCTTGCGGCTTTCACGATGTGGGTGGAGGGTGCCGATCCCGCCGGGGCGAACCAGTTTTCGCCGTCCGACCGCCCTTGGCGGTAGAGGCCGATCTTCGCTTGCGCCCCCGCGAGGGAAAGCCTCGATGACATGCTCATGGCGAACGCCGCTTGCTGCGGTTGGCGCGCGAACTCCGCGAGGCTTTCCGACGGATAGGGAAGGTACGAGCGCGCCGTCTCGGCGCTGCCGTCGTCGCTGCGGAAGATCAGCGCGCCCGCCGATTCGTTGTTGAGGCGCGCCAGCAGGGCGTCGAACGCGGCTGGATCGGAGTGCGCCGCAGCGGCGAGGCTCCGCCGCAGCGAGCCCTCGGGGAGCAGTCCGTCGAAGAACGCCCTTGTGGTGGCGGGAGGGAAAGGGGCGCTTCGCAGGGGCAGTACCGCCGAAATGGGCGCGGCGTCGCCCTCTGCGAGATAGCTCTCATCGTACGAGAAAACGACGGAGCCCTCCGCTTGCTTGAGGCATCCGACGAGCTGGCAGGTTCCTTGGAATTCACGGAGCACTTCGAGACGGGCGGGCATGGTCGCTCCTTGCTGTTTTGCGGTATCGATGCGGAAGGGTGCGCGTGGCGGGCCGAAGGTCAGCCGCGCGCGGAGAGGATGACGTCGATGCCGAGGCCGGTGGCGTAGTCCAGCATCTTTTGCAAACCGACGGTGGCGCGTCCCCTCTCCATCTCGCCTATCAGGCGCGGGCTGCAGCCCATCAGGGTCGCAACCTGCTCTTGGGTGTAGCCGAGGCTCTTTCGGCGGCCGCGCAGGACCGCCCCGACCTCTTTCGCGTCGAATACGCGCTCGCTTCCCGATGCCATGCGCTGCTTCCTCTCAAAATCTTCCCTATACGTAAGAATGTAAGAAGCATAGCAAAAATCTTCCCTTTAGGGAAGATTTTGGAGCGGATCGGCATGTTCTCCAGGGACGCCTTTGAAAAAAGAAGAGAGGGGCCGTTGCGTCCGCCGTTGCCCCGGCGCGCCCCGCCCGCCCCGCCGGCCTTGGGGGCACGGCGGGGCGGGCGGGGGTTAGAGGCTCCAGCCGAGGCTTTGCTGCTGGAGGCTCCAGAGGCGGGCGTAGAGGCCCTTGGCGGCCAGCAACTCGTCGTGGGTGCCCTGCTCGGCCACCGCGCCCGCGTCCAACACGACGATCTTGTGGGCACCGGCCACGGTGCGCAGCCGGTGCGCTATCACGAGGACGGTCTTGCCGCGGGCGAGCGCCCCGATGGCCTCCTGCACCAGCGTCTCGTTCTCGGGGTCGAGTGCGCTCGTGGCCTCGTCGAGCAGCACCACGGGCGCGTCCTTCAAAAGCGCGCGGGCGATGGAGAGCCGTTGTCGCTCGCCGCCGGAGAGCGCGGCGCCGTTCTCGCCGAGCGGCGTGTCGAAGCCCTGCGGCAGCCGCTCGACGAACTCCAGGCAGTGCGCGGCCCGCGCCGCCTCGCGCACCTCCTCGTCGGTGGCGTCGGCCCGCCCGATGCGGATGTTCTCGGCCACCGTGTCGTCGAACAGCACCACGTCCTGAAACACGATCGCCATGTGGGAGAGCCATGATTCCTCGGAGAATCCCCTGATGTCCGCGCCGCCCGCGCGCACAGCGCCCTCCTGCGGGTCCCAGAAGCGCGCGGCCAGCTTGGCGCAGGTGGACTTCCCGCTGCCGGACAGGCCCACCAAAGCGGTGACCTGCCCCTCCTCGGCCGTGAAGCTCACCTCGCGCAGCACGGGCCTTTCGCCGTAGCCGAACGTCACGCGGTCGAATTCGATGCGGTGGCTTTCCACCGCAGCCTCTTTTCGGCCGGTGCTTTCCGGCTCGGCCATGACGGCTTGGATGCGCGCCGTCTTGGTGGAGAGGTTCAGCAGGTTCGGCAGCTGCGGCGCGATGGACACGATGGGGCCGTACACGCGCGAGACGATGAGCAGGAACATGAGCAGCGTGGTGAAGCTGAGGGCCCCGCCCGTGAGCAGATGCACGCCCGCGAACACCACGAGCCCGATGCCCGCGCGCAGCACGGTGTTGGCCGAGGACACGCTCACGTCCACCGCCAGCTCCACCTTGAACGCGATGCGCTTCAGCGCCTCGAGCGCGCCCGCCAGCCCCTTGGCGGCCGGGCCCACCATGCGGCACGCCCGGATGTCCTTGATGCCCTCCACGTACTCCTGCACCTGCGCCAGCGCCTCGAGCCGCGCGGCGTTCTGCCGTTCGAACAGCCGCCGCTCGCGGGCGCGTCCGCCCAGCACGATGCCGAACGCGAGCGGCAGCGTGACGACGACGCACAGCGCCAGCCGCCAGTCGAAGAGCGCCAGCAGCGCGCATACGATGACGGTGGAGGCGCACCCGGCGATGAGCTGCGGCAGCGTGCTGGAGAGCATGCTCTCCAGGCCGGTGACGTCGCCCATGATGCTTTCGGCCACGTCGGAGACGCCGCGGCGGTTGAAGAAGCTCATGGGCAGCTTGCGCAGGTGGTCGGCGAGGTCGAGGCGCACGCGCTCGGACTGCGTGTAGGCCGAGAGGTAGGTTTTGCGGTAGTCGTGCCGCGCGGCCAGAAACACCGCGACGAGTCCTACGGCCCCCGCCCCGCAAAGCCACCAAAGCGCGTTCGCATCGAGGGGCCGGCCGGTGAGCGCATCCAGGATGCAGCCGAAGGCCGCCACGGTGACGACAAAGGGGATCATGAGGGAGAGGTTCGTGACGGTGCAAGCCAGAGCCGACCCCTTCAAGTCGCGGTACGCGTCGTCGGTCAGCCCGAACGAGCGCTGGATGAGCGGTTTGTCAGCCATGCTGCCTCGCCTCCTTCGGGGTCGCGCCAACCGCTGGGGCTGCGTCGGCACCCTCGTTCCCTATCTGCCAGCTCACCGCTTGCGTGTAGCGTCGCCACATGCGGCGGTAGGGGCCCTCTTTTGCCAGCAGCCCCTCGTGCGTGCCCTGCTGCGCCACGCGGCCGCCGTCCATGACGATGATCTGCCGCGCGCCCACCACGGTGGACAGGCGGTGCGCGATCATGACGACGGTCTTGCCGCGCATGAGCCGCGCGAGCGCCTGCTGGATGAGATGCTCGTTCTCGGGGTCGGAGAACGCCGTGGCCTCGTCCAGCACCACGATGGGCGCGTCGGCCACGATGGCGCGCGCGATGGAGATGCGCTGGCGCTCGCCGCCGGAGAGGTGGACGCCCTCCGCGCCGATCATGGTGTCGTAGCCCTGCGGCAGCGCGCGGATGAAGCCGTCGGCCTGGGCGGCGCGTGCGGCGGCCTCCACTTCCTCGCGCGTGGCGCCCGCCCGGCCGCGCGCGATGTTGGCCGCGATGCTCTCCCTGAACAGATGCACGTCTTGGAACACGAGGCTCATCTGCGCCATGAGGTCGTCGGGGGCCATGCGGCGCACGTCCGCGCCGCCGATGCGCACGCTGCCCGCGTCCACGTCCCAGAAGCGCGCGATGAGGTGCGCGATGGTGGACTTGCCCGATCCGCTGGCACCTACGATGGCGCAGGTGGTGCGCGCGGGGATGCGGAGGGACACGTCGTCGAGCGCAAGCGGCGCCCCTTGCGCGCCGCCGCCCTCCGCCGCATCCGCTCCGGCCGCCGCCCCCGTATCCGTCTCCTGCGTGCGGTAGGAGAAGCTCACATGGTCGAACTCGATGCCGCTATCGCGCGGCTGCTCGCGGTCAGGGGCGTCCGGCACGGGCAGGGCGGGCACGTCCAGCACCGCATCGACGCGGTCGATGTTGGACTGCGCGATCATCATGTCCTCCGACACGTAGAGGATCTTGTTGAACACCGCCGCCACCGACGGCACGAACAGGAGGTAGAAGATGAACGACAGCGCGAACGCGGGCCAGTCGGACGCGCCGGGCGCGAGCAGGATGCCCACGGGCAGGATGAACAGGTAGGCGTTGTTCAGGATGGCCGTGAACGCGGGCAGGGAGTTCTGGAAGAACAGCGTCACGTCGAGCGAGAGCCCCGTGCAGTCCTTCACGGCGTCGGCCAGCCGCGCGAACGAGCTGGCCGTGCGCCCGTACGCCTTCACCACCGCCATGCCGCGCACGTACTCCACGGCGGCGTTGCCCATGCGCTCCTTCGCCTCTTGGTAGCGGCCCATCGTCTGCATGATGCGCTTGTTCGCGTATCCGGCGAACTGCGCCGCCATCGCCACGACGACGGCGGCGATGGCGGCCAGCCCGAAGCGCCAGTCGAACACGAACAGCAGCACGAGCAGCACCGCGGGCGCGGCGGCGGTGGAGGCGAGGTCGGGCAGGGAATGGGCGATGAACGTTTCGATGCCGCTCACGCCCTCGTCCATGATCTTCGACAGCCGCCCGCTGCCGAGGCGCGCGATGTGCCCCAAGGGGATGCGCCCCAGATGCTCGGCGATGCCGAGCTTCAGGCGGTACTGCGTATCGAACGCCGCGGCGTGCGAGCAGAGGAGCGCTGCCAAGTACAGCCCCACGTCGGCTGCCACGCCCGCGATGGCCAGCAGCCCGCAGCCCGCCAGCGCGCCCGCGTCGAGCGCGGCGAGGTCGGGATAGGCGGCCACCACGTCGGCGATGACGAAGTAGATGGCGACGAAGGGGACGAACGACGCGGCGGCCGACAACGCCGCCAGCAGCAGGGATGCGACGACGAGCCCCCGCCGCGCCCCCGCGAACGAAAGGCAGTGGGCAAGGGTGCCCGGCCGCTTGGCTCTCTCTTCCATCAGAGGATCCCCGCTTTCTCGAAGTGCCTCTTCAGCACGGCGCGGCCCAGCAGCGCGCCCGCGATGCCGCCCGCGAACGTGATCGCGGCGATGAGGGCGAACACCTCCGGCGTGACGGTGGACAGCAACGCGTTTTGAAACGACGGGTCGATGCTGTTCGACCCCATGAGGCTTCTGTAGTAGTCCGGCATGGCGAACATGGGCGCGAACAGGCCCGCCGCCCATGCCGTCTCGAAGAGCGCGTAGCCCACCGCGATGCCGGCGAAGCGCCCGTAGCCCGCGATGGCGCGCGCCGCCTCCGATAGCAGCGCGCCCGCGACGAGGCCGAGCGCTACCGGCCAGCCGCTGCCCATCACGAATATGAGGAGGGCGAACACAGCGCCCATGATGAGCGACGTGCCGAAGCGCGGGATGCGCACGTGCAGGTAGGCCCACACGACGCCGGCGGGGATGGCCGCCAGCGCGCACGCGCCCAGATAGACGATCAGGCTGATGGAGGCGATGCTCACCACGAGCATGCTCACGATGATGAACAGCAGCGAGAACACGCCGATGGCGATGAGGTCCTTCGAGGAGAGGGGCCTCCTCTTCCGCTCCATCGATCCTTCTTCCCGCTGCCCTTGCCGCGTTTTCCGTGCCATGAGGCTTCCTTTCCTTCGAGGGTTTTGCGATGGTCCGGGGCCTACCGCCTCGGTTCGAGCCTGACGATGCGGTGGCATGCGCAAGCCAGAAACTCGGTGTCGTGGGACACGACGGCCACCGCGCGCCCGTCCCGCGCCAGCTCGCGCATGAGGCGGGCGAGGCGGCGCATGCCGGCGTGGTCGAGGCCGCTCGTGGGTTCGTCGAACAGCAGCACGTCGGCGGGCGAGAGGGCCGCCATCGCGCACACCACGCGCTGCTTCTGGCCGCCCGAGAGCGTGGCGGGGTGGCGGTCGGCCACGTCCGCGAGGTCGAAGCGGGCCAGCAGCTCGTCGATGCGCGCCGTGTCGGCGGCGTCGGGGGCGCGGGGCGCGCAGGACAGCTCCGCGCGCACGCTTTCGCGGAACAGCTGGTAGTCGGGGTCCTGCATGACGAGGAACGCGCGGTCGGCGCGGCGGCGGGGCGGCACCACCTCCCCCGCGAAGCGCACGTGACCCATGCGCTCGCACTTCAGACCGCAGAGGCACGACAGAAGCGTGCTTTTCCCCGCGCCGTTCGGCCCCGTGATCCCCGTCACCGACCCCGCGTCGAACGCCATCGTGCAGCCGTCCAGCACGGCCCGGCCGCGTTCGTATTCCGCCACGAGCCCGCGGGCCTCGCAGGCGGGCGCGGCCGACGCGCGGGCGGCGAGGCGCGCCTCCAGCTCGGGCAGGGCGGGCGGGTGCGGCGAGCGCAGCCCGAGGCGGCCCCGCTCTTCGGCGGAGAGGGCGGCGAACGCCTCGGCCGTCCATTCGCGCTCCACGCGCCCCGCGCGCATGAAGATGAAGCGGTCGGCCGCATCGGCCAGATAGGCCAGCCGATGCTCGGCCACCAGCACCGCCGCGCCGCGTTGCTTGGCGGTGCGGATGAGGCGCGCGAGGTCGTCCATCGCGGCGGGGTCGAGGTTGCTGGACGGCTCGTCCAGCACGTAGGCGGCGGGGCGGCACGTGTGCGCGCCCGCGAACGCCACGGCTTGCTTCTGCCCGCCGGACAGCGCGAAGATGTTGCGGTCGAGCAGGGCCTCTATGCCCAGCTCCCGCGCGGTGGAGGCCATGCGCGCGTGCATTTCGGCGCGGGGCACGGCCAGATTCTCCATGCCGAAGGCGATCTCGCCGGTGGTGTCGAGGTTGAAGAACTGCGTGCGCGGGTTCTGGAACACGCTGCCCACCCGCTCGGCCACCTCCCATTGCGAAAGGCTCTGGAGCGGCGCGCCGCCCACGCGCACCTCGCCTCGGCGCTCGCCCTCGTAGAATTCGCCCGCAAGCCCGTTCGCCAGCCGCGTGACGGTGGTCTTGCCGCAGCCCGATTCGCCGCACAGCACCACGCATTCGCCCGCCGCCACGGAAAGGGTCACGTCCTCGGCGCTCGGGCGCGTCGCGCCCTCGTAGGTGAACGTGGCGTCGCGCAGTTCCAGCACGGGCGGGGCGGGCTTGGGCTGCGGGGCCGCGTCGGCCGCGCGTCGGGTCGGAGCGGGCATCTACAGCACCCCCGCGACGCCCTCATGCAGCCGCACGGCCACCAGCGCCCCGCACGCCAGCGCGGTGCCCGCCAAGGCGGCGGCGTCGAGCGCGCGGAACGCGGGGCGGCGGTAGGCCGTCTTGCGGCCCGGCCGGTCGATGCCGCGCGCCACGGCGGCCGCGGCCAGCTCCTCGGCGATCTTCGCCGAGCGCAGCATGAGCGGCACGGCCAGCGCCTCGAACATGAGCGCGGGGCGCGTAAGCAGGTTGCGGACGGAAAGCTCCAGCCCGCGCAGACGCATGGACGCGCTCACGGCCGCGGCCTCCTCGCGCAGGGTGGGGAAGTAGCGCAGCATGATGGCGAAGGGGATCACGAGCGAGCGCGGCATGCGCAGCGCGTACAGCGCGGCCGTGAGGTCGCCTGTTTTCGTGCTGGTGGCGAACACGACGGCGAACAGGGCCACGGGCATGGCGGTGCGCGCCAGCAGCATGGCCGACCCCAGCGCCCCGGCCGCGCCGGCGGGCAGATGGCCGGCCAGCGCGAACAGCCCGACGATGACGAGGTAGCCGCCGATGAACGACAGCGCCGTGCGGGCGCGTCCCATCGCGAAGCACAGCGCCGCTACCACGGCGAACAGCACGCTGCCCCATGCAAGGTCCTTCACGAGCGCTCCGGTGAACACGATGAGGCAGAGCAGGATGAGCTTCGTGCGCACATCGAGCCGATCCGCCCGCGTGGCGGCGGTTTTCTTCTGCATGAAACCCTCTTTCCAAACGAAGCGTTTGCGATACCATAAAAAAGTAACCATTGGAGAACATGAGCGCGAGGGCGGCGGGAAGGAAAGGACCGGGCTCATATGAAAAACGGCGAATCGGATAGGTTTAAGGGGCGTGGGGCCGAAGATGAGCGGGGGATCGCGAAAACGTGTGGCAGGCGCGATGCGCGGGAGGAGGGCGCGAGGTTCGTCAACGAGACGTTCGACGACGCCTTGGCGCGTATCGGGCTGCTGCCTGCGCCTCCTGTGACAGGCGAAGCCGGGGGCGTTTTGTACCGAGGCGACGGCGTGCGTTCGACGGGCTGGTACTGGGCGTGGTCGCTCGGGCGCGAGGCCGTGGTGGCGTCGTGCGACTTCACCTTGCTGTGCAGCTGTGAGTTCAGTTTCGATTTTCACCGCTACTTCGCGGTGCGTCGCGAGAGGGCGGGGCTGCTGCCGCCCTGCGAGGCGCGCGCTTTTCTGGAAGCGCGTTCGCGTCCGGCGGCGTTGCTGCTGCCGCGGGGAATCCGCTTCGCCTACACCGAGGTGGAGTACGCTGACGAGTACTGCCGCGCCAACTTGGGCGGCGGGCTGACCGAGGTTCTAGGGCCGGTGGCGGCAGTGCTCCAAGCGACCGGCGAGCGAGGCGCGTGGCGACCCGAGGTGGTGAGCCTGCTGAAAGCGCTCGAAGAGACGGCGCGGACCCATGCGGGCCAGACGTCCCGATCGGGCCTCTCCCGCGCTTCTTGCACGTCGGACGAGCTTATCCTGCAAGGATCGGTGGACGCTCTCATGGGACAGGTGCTGCGGATGGAGGGGGATCGGATCGGATCCGTCAGCCGAGACGATGCTTTCGGCATTGCGGCGGTGGTGGAGCACATTCGCGCGCATCTCGACGAGCCGCTGAGGCAGGAGGATTTTCTTGCGCTTTCGCGTATGGGCAAGACGAAGTTCAAAAGCGTGTTCAAAGCGGTCATGGGCAAAACCGCCGCCGACTTCGTGGCCGAGACGCGCATCGAGCACGCTTGCCAGCTGCTGCTTGACGGCAGCATGGCGGTGACGGACGTCGCGCGCGCATGCGGATACGAATCCCCCACGAGTTTTTCCGCGGCGTTTCGCCGCCGGACGGGACTTTCGCCCCGTGCGTGGCGCCGTCGCGCGCGCATCGCGTTCTCTGACGATCCGCAAGCTTTCGTTCGCCTCGCGCAGGGGATCAAGGGGATGGAGCGGGAGGGCGGACGGTAAGGGCCTTTCAGAAGGAGGTCTTGCATGTTTGGGGCGGTCGCTCGCCTCAAGCGCGCCCCCTCGCTTTTTCGCGGATCCGGGGGCGTGCCGGATCCGCGGAGGTCGAGCGCGCGGATCGGGAGCGTCTGCCGATTTCCCGCGACGGAAAAGGGGAGGTCGCTCTATACTCGCTCCCGGAGGGCCGCATTCGATGCAAGGAGGGGCCGTGGCCGCGAACCGCCAGAAACTCAAGCTGCTCTACCTCATGCGCATGCTCATGGAGGAGACGGACTCCGAACGGGGGCTGACGATGGCACAGATCCTCGAGGGGTTGGAGGAGCTGGGCATCTCGGCCGAGCGCAAATCCGTCTACCGCGACATCGAGGCGCTGCGCGAGTTCGGCGTGGACGTGCGCGCTTATCAGCGCGCGCCGGTGGAATACGCCGTGGAGGAGCGCGACTTCGCCTTCCCCGAGCTTGTGCTGCTCGTGGATGCGGTGCAGAGCTCGCGTTTCCTCACGCAGCGCAAAAGCGACGCGCTCGTAGAGGGGGTGAAGCGCCTCGCGTCTCGGCGCCAGCGCGCGCTGCTCGACAAGCGCGTGCACGTGGAGGGCCGCATCAAGATGCAGAACGAGTCGGTGTACTACAGCGTCGACCGCATCCAGGAAGCGCTTGCGAAGCGGCGCAAGGTGTCGTTTCTCTATTTCAAATACGACGCGGCGAAGGAGAAGGTCGCGCAGCACGGCGGGGACCGCTATATCGAGACGCCCGTGCAGCTCGTGTACGCCGAAGGGTACTACTACCTGGTGGCGTTCAACGAGAAGCACGACGGGTTCGCTACGTACCGCGTCGACCGCATGGACCGCATCCGCGTGCTCGACGAGCCGGCGGTGCGCAACGAGCGCATCGCCACGTTCGACGCGCAAAAGCTCGAGAGCCGTGCGTTCGGCATGTACAGCGGGAGTCCGGTCGCGGCGACGCTTTTGGTGAGCGACGAGGCGATGGGCGCGGTCATCGATCGGTTCGGGCGCGAGGTGAGGTCGTCTTTGGCGGGCGCGGGCAGGGCGCGCGTGCATGTGACCGTTATGAAGAGCCCTGTGTTCTTCGGCTGGCTCGCGCAGTTCGGCGACCGCGTGCGCGTGGAGAAGCCGCTGGCGCTCGCCGACGAGTACCGCGACTACCTCGCTGCCATCGCGGCCTCGTACGACGGGTAGGCGCCGCGAGCGGGGCGCGCTCATACCGCGCATGGGAACGCGCGCACGGCGCGCCCGCCCAGCGCGATGCGGCCTCCGTCGTCGAGCGCGACCTGCGCTCCTACGAGCAGACCTTTCTCGTCGGTTTCCAGTTCGATGTCGACAACGGTGTGGTCGATGGCGTACGAACAGGGGCGGAAGCGCTCCCAGCGCAGCGAACATCCCAACGCCGCCGTGGGCGCTGCGGTGTCGACGGCGCCGAAGAGCAGCGCGATGTGCGGCGCGCGCATCGCGAACGCGGCAAGGTCGCACGCCTCAAGGCGCAGGACGGTCGGCGTGCCGGGGAGCCAAGAGCGTGCGCGTTCGTCCCAGAGCGCAAGTACGTCGGCCACCCGCTCGCCGACGACCGCGTGCGCCTGCCGGGCGCTTTCGTCGGCGAGGGCCAGCGGATCGTCGAACCATCGATGGTAGAGCCGTGCGAACGCCGTCGCGGCACCGACGCCCCGGTTCATCGGGCGTCCCTCACGAAAAGCCCCGCGCGCACCTGCCTCCACGGTGCCGCCTCGGGATCCACCTGGAGGACGCGCAGTTCGAACGCGTCGGCATGCCCGAAGTGGCTCATGAGCGCGACGAGAGGGCTTTCGTCGGCGGGCAGGTACCCGATCTTGGTTCCGTCGAGGCGCACGGCCACCGCGTCGGGGTCGTGCGGGTTGTCGGGTTCGGGCGCGAGGCCGAGTTCGATGCCGGGTTTGAGCCGGTCGAGGACGAGCGCCCCGTCCCAATGCTGGAAGCCGGCGAGGTGGAAGGTCGCGAGATGGCGTGACGGCTCGTACATGGTGCTCCTCCTTCGTTTGCGAACCTGCAACGCATCATACGCGTGAGATTTTTCTTGCCTGTCCCTTCTGTGGGACTTGCGAAAAAAAGAACATCTGTACGATAGTTTTGCCAGTTCGTGCTGACCGTGTCGGTTCGCCGAGCGCTCGGGCGAAGGGGCAGGCGCTTGCGCTAGAATACGGAGGAGTTCGTTCGATCAGGGTGGAGGAGACGTTGACGAGACTATCGATCGCGCCGCGGGCGCGCGATGACGCGGGGGTGGCCGCGGTGGCCGAGCGCTTTTCCCGGCGCGTGCGCACCGTGCCGCCGGGGACGTGCCCCCTTGCGTTCGAGCTGTCGTTTCTGCAGGCGTCGGCGGCGCAAACGTGCGGAAAGTGCGTGCCGTGCCGCGACGGATTGCCGCAGCTTGCGGCGATGCTTTCTCGCGTGGTGTCGTGCGAGGCCAACGAGGGGGATGTCGCACGCATGCGCGCGCTCGCCGAAATGGTGCGCGACACTTCGGACTGCGCCATCGGCTACGAGGCGGCCGGGGCCCTGCTCGACGGCCTCGCCGCGTTCTCCGACGAGCTCGAAAGCCACCTGACGGCGGGTCGCTGCCAGAAGGGGGTGGGGCAGACCGTTCCGTGCGAGACGCTTTGCCCTGCGCATGTGGACGTGCCGGGCTATATCGCATGCGTGGCCGCAGGCGCTTACGCCGATGCGGTGAACGTCGTGCGCAAGGACAACCCGTTTCCCACGGCCTGCGCGTTCGTGTGCGAGCATCCCTGCGAAGCGCGCTGCCGCCGCGCGCTCATCGACGCGCCCGTGAACATCCGCGGCATCAAGCGCTACGCGGTGGACGCCGCTTCGGCAGACACCGTGGCACCGCCGCCGCGCAGCGTGGACACCGCGCGCACGGTTGCCGTGATCGGTGGCGGCCCGAGCGGTTTGACCTGCGCGTACTTTTGCGCGCTCATGGGCCATCGCGTGACGGTGTTCGAGGCGCGCGAACGTCTCGGCGGCATGATGCGCTACGGCATCCCCGCGTACCGCTTTCCGCGCGAGCGCCTCGACGAGGACATCCGCGGCATCATGCAGGCCGGAACCATTACCGTGCGCTGCGGCGTCGAGGTGGATGCGGAGACGCTGCGCGACATAGCGGGAACGTTCCACGCCGTGTACGTGGCCGTGGGCGCGCAGGCGGGCAAGGGGCTTTCGCTTCCGGGAGCGCAGGCCGAGGGCGTGCTTTCGGCGGTGGATCTTCTGGGGGCCGTCGGCGATGGCGCGCAGCCCGATTTCTCGGGCAAGCGCGTGGTCGTGGTGGGCGGCGGCAACGTGGCCATGGACTGCGCCCGCACGGCGATCCGTGCGGGCGCCGAGGAGGTGTCGGTGGTGTACCGCCGCCGTCGCGAGGATATGACGGCGCTCGCCGCCGAGGTGGAGAGCGCCGTGGCCGAGGGCGTGGAGCTCATCACGCTCGAGGCTCCGGAGCGCATCGAACGCGACGGAAAGGGGCGCTGCGCGGCGCTCGTCACGCGCCCGCAGATGATCGGCCCCGTGAAGCGCGGCCGACCCGCGCCCGTCGCGGCCGACAAGCCCGAGCGTCTCATTCCCGCCGATATCGTCCTCGTCGCGGTGGGGCAGGACGTCGTCACCGCGCCGTTCGAGGAGTTCGGCATGCAAGCCGACCGGGGGTGCCTCGTCGCCGACGAGTGTCTGCGCGCCGCGGGATTCGAGCATATCTTCGTGGGCGGCGACTGCCAAACGGGGCCGGCGACGGTCATTCGCGCCATCGCGGCGGGAAAGGTGGCTGCGCGCAATATCGACGAGCATCTGGGCTTTCACCACAAGCTGGCCTACGAGGTGGAGGTGCCGAGCGCCCTTCCGAACGACCGCACGCCCATGGGGCGCGTGGAGCTGGGGGAGCGTCCGGCGCGCGAGCGCAAACGGGATTTTCTGAACGTTGAGACGGGTATGAGCCGCGAGGAGGTCGCGCAGGAGTGCGGGCGGTGCCTGCGCTGCGATCGGTTCGGCTGCGGCGTGCTCGAGGGAGGCAGGGAGCAGTATGCCTAACATCATCATCGACGGCGTCGCGGTGGAGGCTGCGGCGGGCGCGACCATCCTCGAGGCCGCACAGGGGGCCAGCATCCGCATTCCGACGCTGTGCCGCTTGCGAGAGCGCGGTGCCATCGCCTCGTGCCGCGTGTGCGTGGTGGACGTGGAGGGCCTCGATCATCCGGTTCCGGCGTGCTCGACGCCTGTGCGCGAAGGCATGACGGTGACGACGTCCTCTCCGCGCGTGGAGGCCTACCGCCGCATCGCGCTCGAGCTCATCGTCGCCGACCACGGGCTCGACTCCACGAACTACTGCTTCTCGTGCAAGAAGAACGGCGCGTGCGAGCTGCAGGATCTGTGCCGCGAGCTCGGCGTGCTCGCGTCTTCCTACGAGGTGGCGCAGAAGCGCGAGCCGGTGCTCGACGCCAACCCGTTCCTCTCCTACGACCCCAATCTGTGCATTCGCTGCCAGCGCTGCGTGGGGGCGTGCAACGAGGCCGCGTACAACCACACGCTTGTTGCCGGGAAGCGCGGCGTGCGCACGACCATCGAGGCGCCGTTCGGCGAAGGGTGGCGCGCCACCGACTGCGAGTCGTGCGGCAACTGCGCGCAAGCGTGCCCGACCGGAGCGCTCGTCGAGAAGCGCCGGACGGACTACCGTTTATGGGAGACGGAGCGCGTGCGCACGACATGCCCGCATTGCGGCGTGGGCTGCCAGCTCGATCTCGTGGTGAAAGACGGCCGCATCGTGGACGCCGAGGCGGCCGACGGCCCGTCCAACCACGGCCTTCTGTGCGTGAAGGGGCGTTCGGCCAGTTTCGACTTCGTGGATGCGCCCGATCGCCTCTCCACGCCGCTTGTGCGCAACCCCGCCACGGGAGAGCTCGAGCCCGCCGCTTGGGACGATGCCCTCGATTTGGTGGCGCGCCGCTTCGCGGAGCTGCGCGACGCGCACGGGGGCGAATCGCTTGCCGCGTTCGCGTGCTCGCGCTCCGCGAACGAGGATATCTACCTGTTCCAGAAGATGGCGCGCGCGGCGTTCCACACGAACAACGTGGATTGCTGCGCGCGTGTTTGACACGCCCCCACGGTCGCCGGTCTGGCGACCATGCTTGGTTCGGGGGCGATGACGAACTCAATCGAAGACGTGACGCGCAAGGCCGACGTCATCATGCTCGTGGGGTCGAACCCCGAGGAGGCACATCCGGTCATCGGCATGCAGATCCGCGCCGCGGTCGAGCGGGGATGCCGGCTCATCGTGGTGGATCCGCGCGACATCGGGCTGGCGGCGCAGGCCGACATCCATTTGAAGCTGAGGCCGGGCACGAACGTCGCGTTCGCGAACGGCGTCGTGAACTACCTCATCCAAAACGACCTCTACGACGAGGACTTCGTGCGCGAGCGCACCGAGGGCTTCGAGATACTTGCCGCCACCGTGCGCGACTGCACACCCGCATGGGTGGAGGAGGTGTGCGGCATCGACCGGCGCGACCTTGTGCAGGCGGCGCGGATGTACGCCGCAGCCGATGCTGCGGCCATCATGTACTGCCTTGGCGTGACCGAGCACTCGACGGGCACCGACGGCGTCATGGCGCTGTCGAACATCGCGATGATCACGGGAAACCTCGGCAAACCGGGTGGCGGCGTGAACCCGCTGCGCGGTCAGAACAACGTGCAGGGCGCTTGCGACATGGGCGCGGGCCCGGACGATCTGCCCGGATACCAGAAAGTGGCCGATCCCGAGGTGGCGCGTCGCTTCGAGAAGGCGTGGGGCGTGCCGCTGCCCCGCACGCGCGGCCTCAAGGCGACCGAGTGCTTCCCGGCCATGATCGAGGGCGGCATCAAGGGGTTGTTCCTCTTCGGGGAGGATCCCGTGCGCACCGATCCCGACACGGCGCACGTCATCCGGGCGCTCGAGGCGCTCGAATTCCTTGTGGTGGACGATCTGTTCCTCACCGAGACGGCGAAGTACGCCGACGTCGTTTTGCCCGGTCGCAGCTACGCCGAGAAGGAAGGCACGTTCACGAACACCGAGCGGCGCGTGCAGCGCGTGCGCAAGGCGGTCGCGGGGCCGACGGGCGCGCGATTGGACACGGAGATATTCACCGAGGTCATGAACCGCATGGGCTATGCTCAGCCGTCTCTGAGCGCAGCCGAGATCATGGACGAGGTCGCCTCGCTCACGCCTTCTTACGGCGGGATGAGCCATGAACGCCTTGACGGCTCGGCGCTTGCCGGCCGCGGTTTGCAGTGGCCCTGTCCGAGCGAGGCCCATCCCGGCACGCCCATCCTGCACATGGGCGAGTTCGCCTTGGGGCTCGGCGCGTTCTCGACTCCCGAGTACCGGCCTTCTGCCGAGCTGCCCGATGCGGAGTACCCGCTTATGCTGACGACGGGGCGCGTCCTTTACCAGTACAACGCCTGCGCCATGACCGGCAGGACGGACGGCGTGAACGAGATCGTCGATCGCTCGTTCATCGAGATCAACGAACGCGACGCCGCGGCCCTCGGTGTTTCCGACGGCGACCGCGTGCGCGTCTCGTCGCGTCGCGGCACCATCCAGTCCACAGCCCGCGTGTCCGGCAAGACGAATCCCGGCCAAACCTGGATGCCCTTCCATTTCCAGGACGGCAACAGCAACTGGCTCACGAATGCCGCCCTCGACCGCGTGTCGAAGGCTCCCGAGTACAAGGTGTGCGCCGTGAAGGTGGAGAAGATCGGCTAGCCTGAAAAGCGAAGGATCCCGCAGGGGATCCTTCGCGTTCGGAGTCAATGTGCCGCCTCCGCGGCGCCCGAAGGCAAGTAAGGCTCAGCCTTTATTTTGACTCGCAGTGACATCTTGACTGGTATCAAGATATGCCCCATTCTAGCAGGTGCCTCGAGAAAGGGAAACCCATGAATTTGCGCAATGTCGAGTCGTACCAGATCGGATTGGATATCGGCACCGGATCGGTGGGGTGGGCCGTCCTCGACGAGAACGGGGACCTATGCCGCTTCAAGGGGAAACCCACGTGGGGAAGCCGCATTTTCCCGTCGGCTCAAACGGCGGCCGATACGCGGATGCACCGTGGGCAGCGCAGACGCTACGACCGCCGGCGGCAGCGCCTTGACTGGCTCCAGGAAATATTCGCCCCCGAAATGGCCAAGGTCGATCCGGAGTTCTTCGTTCGCATGAACCAAGCGCGGCTTCATCCGGAGGATCGGGCCGAGGGGCATCGCGATTACCGCTGGCCGTTGTTCAACGACGCGGGCTTCACCGAGGCCGACTACTACAAGCGCTTTCCCACCATCTACCATCTGCGCGCATGGTTGACCGAAGCGGACGAGAAAGCGGACATCCGCCTCATCTACCTCGCATTTCACAACATCGTGAAGCATCGGGGCAATTTCCTGCATGAGGACAACCCTGCGCTCAGCGCCAGAAACGCCAATATGAAAGAAGCGGTGAAACGGCTGCGCGAAGCGCTTGAAGACTGGTGCGAGGAACATGACATCGAGTGCGCTTTCGACGAGGATGCTTTGGTTCGGGCGCTCAGCGACGCTTCTTTGAGGGCGGCCGAGAAGCGCGAGAGGGCCGAAGCGGCGCTCGGCGTCGAGAAAGCGTACAAGAAGCTGGCCAAAGCGGTGTCTTCCGCCGTGGTGGGATATGCGGCCGAGTTCTCGCACGTCTTCTTCGTTGAAGCCGAGGGCAGCAAGTTCGCGCTCTCCAACGATGAGAAGGTCGAAGCGTACGCGTGCCCCGACGAGGGGCGCGACCTGTTCGAGGCGATGCAGAAGGTGTACTCGTCCTACGTGCTGATGGGCATTTTGAGCGAGGCGCAAGGCAAGACGCTCTCGTTTTGCAAGGTGGGGGAGTACGAGCGCTACGCCCGCGACCTTGAGACGCTCAAGGGCCTGGTGCGTGCCTACGGGCCCGAGCGCTACGACGAGTTCTTCCGCGGTCCGTTTTACGAGGGGACGCACGACTACAACCCGGACAAGGCGAAGGGCTACACCAAATACAACTTGGGCACGAGCAAACTCTCGCACGAGGACTTCCTCAAAGAGGTGCGGAAGCTGCTTGCGGATATCGGCGCGCAAGAAGACGAGCGGTACGCAGCCGTTGAGCGCGCGATCGAGGCGGGCACGTTTTTGCGGCGCCTTAAAACGAGCGACAACGGCTCCATTCCCTACCAGCTGCATTTGGAAGAGTTGGAGGCCATCATCGAGCGGCAAGCGCGGCACTATCCCTTCCTCGCACAGGAAAAAGGCAAGCTGAAATCCCTCGTGTCGTTCCGCATCCCCTATTACGTGGGGCCTCTGACGACGAAAAACGCTGCGGTTGACGGCAAGGGGGAGGCGCGCTTTGCGTGGTCGTCGCGCAAGCAGGGAATGGAAAACGAGCGCGTCTACCCGTGGAACTGGGAAGACGTCATCGACAAAGATCAAAGCGCGGAGGACTTCATCCGGCGCATGACGGGCACCTGCACCTACTTGAAAGGCGAGCCGGTGCTGCCGCGCTGCTCGCTTGCCTACGAGATGTTCTGCGTGCTGAACGAGCTGAATGGCGCGAAGTGGACGCAGGACGGCGACAAGAGTTATCGCTTCGATGCGGCTGATCGCCTGGGCATCGTGGAGGAACTCTTCAAGAAGCGCAAGCGCGTGACCTACGAGGCGGTGGAGAAATGGCTGGCGAAGAGGCACGGGCCGGAGGGCGGCAAGTCTGTCGGCGGCGCGTACCACGTGTCCGGCGGGCAGGGTGAGGACGCGTTCGAGTCGCAGCTCTCCTCGCACTACGACTTCTGCAAGATCCTCGAGGTCGACGAGCTGTCCGAAGCCGATGCGGCTATGGCCGAGGATGTTGTTCTGTGGAACACTGTGTTCGAGGATCGCTCCATTTTGAAGCGCAAGATCAAACTTGCTTACGGCGACCGTTTGAGCGATGCGCAGACAGGCAGGCTTTGCAAGAGGCGCTACACCGGATGGGGAAGGTTGTCGAGCGAGCTTCTGTGCGGGTTGCGCAGCGCCACCGACAACGGCCCCAAGACCATCATGGACATCTTGCTGGAAGGCGATCCGAACCATGCGCGCCGCATGGGGGCTGCCATGAACCTCATGGAGATACTCCACGACGACCTGCTGGAATTCCAAGCGAAGATAGACGAGCGCAATCTCGAGCGCGCGCACGAGGCGGGCGGGATGTCGGTCGACGAGGTGACGGGCTCGCCGGCTTTGCGCCGCGGCATCAACCAGGCGCTTCGCATCGTGGAGGAAGTCGCGCGAATCGCCGGAAAGCCTCCGGCGCATATCTACGTCGAGGTGACGCGCGACGAGGATTCCCGCAACAAGGGCCGGCGAACCACGAGCCGCTATCGGGCTTTGGACGCGGCGCTCTCCAGCTTGAAAAGCCAGCATGCCGACGTGTACGCCGAACTGAAGGAGCGCGACTCGCACGCGCTCGACGACGAGCGGCTTACACTCTACTTCATGCAGTGCGGCAAGTGCATGTACTCGGGCAAGCCGCTGGACATCAACAAGTTGCAGACGTATCACGTGGATCATATCCTGCCGCAGTCCTACACCAAAGACGACAGCTTCGAGAACAAGGTGCTGGTGTACGCGGATGAGAACGAGCGCAAGCTCGATTCGCTGCTGCTGGACCAGAAGCTCATCGCGCGCATGCAGGGGTTTTGGCGCACGCTGCGTGACGCGGGGCTCATCGGTGACAAGAAGTTCAACAACCTGACGCGTACGGGCGTGGGAGACGAGCTGATGAGGAAGTTCGTCAGCCGCCAGCTGGTGGAGACGAGCCAGATCGTGAAGCAGGTGCAGCAGCTGCTTCAGGCGCGCTATCCCGAAAGCGATGTGCGACCGGTGAAAGCGGGCGTCTCGCATCAGCTGCGCGAGCAGTGCGGGCTTGTGAAGAGCCGCGAGATCAACGACTTCCACCATGCGCACGATGCTTATCTGGCATGCCAAGTGGGGCGGTTCATTCAATATCGTCATAGCGCTGTATACGACGAGCCGGTGAAGATGGCGGCGGTGGTGCGGCAGTTCATCAAAAAGCAGGCGGACGACTATCGCCGGACGCGCGAGATGCCGGGTTCTGCGGGATTCATCGTGTCGAGCTTCCTGACGCCAGGCTTCGACGTGGAGACGGGCGAGGTGTTCCGCGATGCGTGGGATGCGGACTTCGAGGTCGATCGTATCAAACGCTGCTTCGACTACAGGGATTGCTTCATCTCGCGCATGCCCGAGGAGACGAGGGGGGCGTTTTGGAACCAGCAGCCGCTTCCTGCTCACGGTAAAGAAAAGAAGCTGCCTTTGAAGAAGGGCCTTTCTCCGAAAAAGTACGGCGGCTATTCGGGCGAGCAATTCTCGTATTTCATGCTGTATCGTGCGTTGGATGCCAAGGGGAAGCCCTGTGCCAAGTTCGTGGGGGTTCCTTTGCCGGTTGCACGCGAGATAGCTTGCGGCAAGTTGACCGTCGAGCAGTATGCGATGAGCGTTGCGGATGCCGAGGGTTTGCGATTCGAGAGGATTTTGAGGGGTCGTATCCTTAAGTATTCCAAGGTGTATTACGGTGGCGACGAATTCTACCTCTCCGCGTTGGATGTGGTGTATTCCGCTCGTCAGCTAGCGTTGACGGGGGAGCTGCTCAAGGTGGCGGCGGATGTTTGCGACAAGAGGATCGATGCAGAGCGTTTAGACGAAGCTGCTATGGGTCGGCTTTTCGATGAGCTGAGGGATAAGGCTCTCTATCTGTGCTCAAGATTTAAGACTGTTCGGGATGTGCTAGATAAGGGTTGCGATTCATTCCTTGCTCTGACGAAGAGCGAGAAACGGTTGCTGCTTGTCGGCTTGATCGAGTTCTATGCTGGGAAAAAACAGCGAGTGTCTCTGTCCCTTATCGGGGGTTCTCCTAATGCGGGGAAGATAACCAACAGCTTCCTGCACGCTAAAATAGAGGATGTGGTGTTCGCCGACACCTCGGTCACCGGCATGTTCGAAAGGCGTGAGACGATTGGCCTTTAGGACCGTCTTCATCGAGAGCCGATGCCGATGCAGCTACCAAGGCGGTTATCTCGTGGTGCGAAAGACAGACGATACGAAGAAGATCCACCTGTCTGAAATATCGTCCATTATCCTGCAGAACACGCAGGTGTATTTGAGCGCCTATCTGCTCGCGGAGTTGGCGAAGTGCAAGATATCGCTGGTCGTTGCCGACGAGAAATGCAACCCCATCGGGCAATACCTTCCGCTGTACGGTGCCCATAACGCCAGTAAGCGCGTGGCGGAGCAGCTGTCGTGGGGCGAGCCAATCAAGAAGCGCGTGTGGCAGCAGGTGGTCAAGGAGAAGATTCGCCAGCAAGCGCGCGTGCTTGAGGAGAAGGGACTTGTGGAAGCTGCGAGGCGGCTCTATGCGAGTCGCGATGAGGTGAAGTCCGGCGACACGACCAACCAGGAAGCCCATGCGGCGCGTGCGTACTTCGCAACGCTGTTCGGTCGCGATTTCTCTCGCGATGAGGATATTCCGGTCAATGCGGCTCTGAACTATGGGTATGCCGTGCTGCTCTCTATGGTGAACCGGGAAGTGGTTTCGCGCGGGTACTTGACGCAATGTGGCATCTGCCATCGCAGCGAGTACAACCAGTTCAATTTCTCGTGCGATCTGATGGAGCCCTTCCGCCCTATCGTTGACCGCTTGGCGTACGAGTATGCGCAAGAGCTTTTCGATCAGGATGTGCGGCGCTTGCTGGGCGATTTAGGAAATCGCGTCGTGACGTACAAGGGTGGGTCGTATCGGCTGCATTCGGTGGTGTCCCTTTTCGTGCAGGATTGCCTTGCGGCACTCAATAAGAACGTGGCACCATCCAAGATCGAGGGCTTTGAGCAGTGACGGGCGCTCGAGAGAGGATCCGGTACATGAGGGTGTTCGTGTTCTTCGATCTGCCGATCGACACGGCGGCGCAGCGGAAAGAGTACCGGCTGTTCCGCAAGTATCTTATCAAAGAGGGGTACCTCATGTTGCAAGAATCGGTGTATGCGAAGCTGGTGGTGAACGACGCACAGGCGGGCGCAGCCATCAACCGCTTGCGGCAGCACCGCCCGCCGGCTGGATTGGTGCAAGCGCTCAAGGTGACGGAGAAGCAGTTCGCCACGATGGAGTTCATCACGGGGGCGAGGCAGTCGCATGATGAGCTTGATACGTTGGAGGGGTTTGTGGTGCTATGAACCTTGTTCTGTCTGGGTTTTCCGAAGCGCTGACCTTGGGAAGCGACAGGGTGTCGGTGTTGGAGGTTCACAATCGTCGGTTGTTCGCGCGGATATGCCAGTCGTTGGCGTCCGAGCTTGATAGCGAGGCATTAGAGCCGTACGCTTTGTGGAACGGCGAGGATCGGCGCAGTTCCAGAAACTATTTCCTGTTCGTGTTCAACCCTTTCGAGCTTCCTTGGTCGGAAAGGGCGCTGATGGGCGAGGTGCTTGAACGTGTCGAGGATATGTTTCTGGCCGAGGATGACGTGCGCCAAGAAATAGAGACGGCGGGACGGGCGTTGTCGGAGCGGGTGGCGTCGCTGGGGTTGCGGCTTCAATCGGACTATGCCTTTGAAGTACAATGGGAGATGCGGAAATACCTGAAGGCTTTTGATTTCGGCGTTGAGGTCGATCCCTTCGATGCGCTCCTTGACAACCTGATAAAGTTTTTGAAATTCGCATCGGATGCCGCGTTTGAAAAGCAGCTGGTTTTCGTCAATTTGAAGAATTTTTTGGAGCCAGATGAGGTCCAAGAGTTCTATCGACAGGCGGTTTTTTTGGAATTGAACGTGCTGCTGCTTGAGAACGTTCCCGACGATGCGGTTTTCGAATACGAGAGAAAAATGTGCATTGACAAGGACTTTCTTCAATCATGAAGCTATGTGCCAGTCGGCTGTCCGTCCTCCCGCAGAGAGGATTTTGCCCCAACGGGTTTTGGAGCAGTGACAAACTGACTGGTAGTCAACCCGGGGGGGTGGGCGTAGCACGTCTCGTGAGGTTTTGGAGCAGTGACAAACTGACTGGTAGTCAACCCCTCACCAAGATGTGTCTGTTCATCGCCCAGTTTTGGAGCAGTGACAAACTGACTGGTAGTCAACCCTTCACGAATATCCTCAGTCGTTTCCTGTGTTTTGGAGCAGTGACAAACTGACTGGTAGTCAACCCGACACCACAGTGACCTACGAGCGCGACATGTTTTGGAGCAGTGACAAACTGACTGGTAGTCAACCGATACACTATAGAAAATATCTAATATAGGGGTTTTGGAGCAGTGACAAACTGACTGGTAGTCAACCCCGCAAGATGCTCTCCAAGCTGCGCGGCAGTTTTGGAGCAGTGACAAACTGACTGGTAGTCAACCTGGCGGACTCGGCCCGCGTCGCGGCGGACTGTTTTGGAGCAGTGACAAACTGACTGGTAGTCAACCCGCAGTGCCGCCGCTATCTCTGGGCCCCGGGTTTTGGAGCAGTGACAAACTGACTGGTAGTCAACCTTCTGCTGCGCTTACCCGCTTCGAGTGGGTGTTTTGGAGCAGTGACAAACTGACTGGTAGTCAACCCGGGCCCATGGCCCCCTGCTCCACCCACGCGTTTTGGAGCAGTGACAAACTGACTGGTAGTCAACCGGGGTACTGGTAGAACAGGTGCGCCCCTCCGTTTTGGAGCAGTGACAAACTGACTGGTAGTCAACCCGGGTCTATCTCCGAGAAGCACACCGGCACGTTTTGGAGCAGTGACAAACTGACTGGTAGTCAACCGCGTGTACGCGCCGTGCTCGTCGGGATCGAGTTTTGGAGCAGTGACAAACTGACTGGTAGTCAACCAACACGATCGGCTTCGCAGAATGCGGCGTGGTTTTGGAGCAGTGACAAACTGACTGGTAGTCAACCCGCCACAGTGCCGTCAGTCGGGACCTCCTGTTTTGGAGCAGTGACAAACTGACTGGTAGTCAACCCTCAGCTGCTTTCGATCTACAACGTCGCGAGTTTTGGAGCAGTGACAAACTGACTGGTAGTCAACCAATGCGGGCGTTCCTCGAAGGCAAATGCTTGTTTTGGAGCAGTGACAAACTGACTGGTAGTCAACCTGCCGATCACGTCCGAGCGCTTGAACTTCAGTTTTGGAGCAGTGACAAACTGACTGGTAGTCAACCGGAGTCCGACGTGCAGGAGCCTGAGGGCCCGTTTTGGAGCAGTGACAAACTGACTGGTAGTCAACCTCTAGAGCTGATCGACACCACTACCGAAGAGTTTTGGAGCAGTGACAAACTGACTGGTAGTCAACCGGCCCTCTGTCGTGCCCCAGCGGCTTGTCGGTTTTGGAGCAGTGACAAACTGACTGGTAGTCAACCCCGCGAGGTCGTCTGCCTTCGACGCGCGGAGTTTTGGAGCAGTGACAAACTGACTGGTAGTCAACCTCGGCGGCGGTCGTGCCCGTGATGCCCATCGTTTTGGAGCAGTGACAAACTGACTGGTAGTCAACCGTAGTCCACCATACGCATGACGTCGAAGGTGTTTTGGAGCAGTGACAAACTGACTGGTAGTCAACCTCTGGACGATGCGCTCAAGGTCGGTCGACAGTTTTGGAGCAGTGACAAACTGACTGGTAGTCAACCTCGTTTCGCCTCATTCCTCGCCTCCTCTCTGTTTTGGAGCAGTGACAAACTGACTGGTAGTCAACCCCGCCTTCCCGGCGTCCAGCATGTCGCGCAGTTTTGGAGCAGTGACAAACTGACTGGTAGTCAACCGTTCACCGGCGGCTCGATCCCCGGGCGCAAGTTTTGGAGCAGTGACAAACTGACTGGTAGTCAACCCTCGCGCTCGACCTCCTCCAGGTCCTCGGGGTTTTGGAGCAGTGACAAACTGACTGGTAGTCAACCACCCCTCCACGGTGTTGGCGCGCCGGGTGCGTTTTGGAGCAGTGACAAACTGACTGGTAGTCAACCCTCAAGCTGTACGACACGACCGACGCGCCGTTTTGGAGCAGTGACAAACTGACTGGTAGTCAAACCTCTGGTGGCGCGCAGCGTGCCGTCGGCATGTTTTGGAGCAGTGACAAACTGACTGGTAGTCAAACCTGCACGGCGCTCATGGCCCCGTCCGCGTGTTTTGGAGCAGTGACAAACTGACTGGTAGTCAAACCCTCCCATTTGCATACTATTTTACATCATTGTTTTGGAGCAGTGACAAACTGACTGGTAGTCAAACCGCGGTGAACGTCGTTTGGCCGCAATGCGCGTTTTGGAGCAGTGACAAACTGACTGGTAGTCAAACACGGAGCCGGGCGGCGAAACGGGCATCTGAGTTTTGGAGCAGTGACAAACTGACTGGTAGTCAAACCGAATCCCTGGGCGCTCGGTGCCGCGAAGTGTTTTGGAGCAGTGACAAACTGACTGGTAGTCAAACCGACGAGCTCGCCGTCCCGGTAGACCCTGTGTTTTGGAGCAGTGACAAACTGACTGGTAGTCAAACAGCAGGTTTTCCGCGTGGTCGCGGATGTAGGTTTTGGAGCAGTGACAAACTGACTGGTAGTCAAACGGCCGCCTCCGGGCACAGAGGCGGCCACCTGTTTTGGAGCAGTGACAAACTGACTGGTAGTCAAACTGCTCGCCTTGCCGATAAAGCCGTCGACTTGTTTTGGAGCAGTGACAAACTGACTGGTAGTCAACCCCGGTACGTTGATTGGATTGCGAGGACGCTGTTTTGGAGCAGTGACAAACTGACTGGTAGTCAACCGTACGCAGTTATTTCTATCGAGAAGTCCGAGTTTTGGAGTAGTGACAAACTGACTGGTAGTCAACCCGGGGTTCTGCCAGTAGCCGCGCTCGCCCGGTTTTGGAGCAGTGACAAACTGACTGGTAGTCAACCGACCGCGCCAGAATCGGCGACTGCGACTTCGTTTTGGAGCAACGGCGACAGACTGGTGACCAACCTTGGCGTCCGTCGCGAACGACGGGTGGGCGCGTCGACTTCTCGATCGCGCAGGGACTTTCCCCAACGTTTCCAACTCGTTTCGTTGCGATGGGGCTTTCTTGGAGTTGACCTGCGCATGTTGACTGGGCGGACGGTGTTCGCCGATGATCGTTGCGACAGACAGGCGACAAGATAGAGGCAAGGAGCGAGACATGGCGAAAACGCGCATCGGCATTTTGGGGTACGGCAATCTCGGCAAGGGCGTGGAGCTGGCTTGCCGCCAAAACGACGACATGGAGCTTGTGGCGGTGTTCACGCGCCGCGATCCGGCTGGCGTGAAGCCGCTCACCGAAGGCGTGGCGGTGTGCTCTGCCGACGACCTTGCGGCGCATGCGGACGACATCGACGTGCTCGTCTTGTGCGGCGGCAGCGCGAACGACCTGCCCGAGCAGACGCCGTCGTGCGCCGCGCTGTTCAACGTCGTGGACTCCTTCGACACGCATGCGAACATCCCCGATCATTTCGCGCGCGTGGACGCGGCGGCTCGGGAGGGCGGCAAAGTGGCCATCATCTCGGCCGGTTGGGATCCCGGCATGTTCTCGCTCGCGCGCCTTTACGCCACGAGCATCCTGCCCGACGGCGCGGATTACACGTTTTGGGGTCGCGGCGTCTCGCAAGGGCACAGCGACGCCATCAGGCGCATCGACGGGGTGGCCGACGCCCGCCAGTACACGGTTCCCGTGCCCGCCGCGCTCGAAGCCGTGCGCTCGGGCGAGAACCCTCAGCTGACGACCCGCCAGAAGCACACGCGCGAGTGCTACGTCGTGGCCGAGCAGGGTGCCGACAAAGCCGCCATCGAGAAGGCCATCGTCGAGATGCCGAACTACTTCGCCGACTACGACACCACGGTGACGTTCGTCACGCAGGAGGAGCTCGACCGCGATCATGCCGGCATTCCCCACGGCGGCTCGGTCATCCGCTCGGGGGCGACCGGCGAGGCGGGCGAGCATCGCCATGTGGTGGAGTTCTCTCTCAAGCTCGACTCGAACCCCGAGTTCACCGGCAGCGTGCTCGCGGCATGCGCCCGCGCCGTGCATCGTATGAGCCAGGAGGGGCAGACGGGCTGCAAAACGCTGTTCGACGTCCCGCCCGCGTACCTGTCCGCGGCAAGCGCCGAGGAGCTGCGCGCCCACTTGCTGTAAACACGCGCAAACGGATTTTCCCAGGTAGAATCCGAAGCACGATCGGACGGCCCTGCCGCATGCGGCAGGGCCGTCCGCTGTCGTTCGCCCTCACGCAAGCGCGCTGGCGAACGAGACGACGGCGAACACGATGCCGGCCGCCACGGCGAAGGAGCGATCTTTGGCGCTGAGAGGATAGGGCGTTCCCGCCAGGGTTCGTCCAAGACGGGGCCTGGGGCTGCCGATGCGCTTGGCGCGAGCATGGCGGGGGATCCTCTGCGAGCGGGTACGCCCGCCTACGATGACGCGGACTTCGATCGCGCGACGTTCTTGCGAGGGACGGGGGGACGTTTCGGAAAAGGCGACAGCGACTGCGTTCATGGCGGCTCCTTGCGACGCGTTTTCAAGTACGCGTGCAGCATACCGCCTTTCTTGGCGACGCAAGTACCGATAATGGGACAGCAAGGAGGCGAAAGAAAAGGTCTGGCGAGGTGTCCCGCCAGACCGATCGGCAAGCTTTTGAACTGCGGTTACTCTTCGCCCGTCCAGCAGTACGTGCACACTTTCGCCGGGTCGATGCCGATGGCCTCGAGCATGCCGTCGAGCGACTGGTAGCCCAGCGAGTCGAATCCCATCTGCTCGCAGATGGTGCGCAGCATGCACCCGCCTCGCTTCGTGGAGCCGTCGGCGTATTCGGCCAAGTGCTTTTGCCCCTCATCTCCTTCGAGGTCTTGCACGACGCGCCGCGCGAGCAGATCCATCTCGGACTTCGTGCTGGAGAAGCTCAGGTACTTGCAGCTGAACATGATGGGCGGGCAGGCCGAGCGCATGTGCACTTCCGAGGCTCCGCACTCGTAAAGGAAGTCTACCGTCTCGCGCAGCTGCGTGCCGCGCACGATGGAATCGTCCACGAACAGAAGCTTCTTCCCGCGGATGAGCTCGGGTATGTGGATCTGCTTCATCTTCGCCACGCGGTTGCGCACGTCTTGGTTGCTCGGCATGAACGAACGCGCCCAGGTGGGCGTGTACTTGATGAACGGCCGTCCGAACGGCGTGCGGCACTCCGTGGAGTAGCCGATGGCGTGCGGCACGCCCGAGTCCGGCACGCCGGCCACGTAGTCCACCTGCGGCACTCCCGTTCGCGCGGCCTCGTCGCGGGCCATGATCGAGCCGTTGCGATAGCGCATGACCTCGACGTTCACGCCTTCGTAGTTCGAGTTCGGGTACCCGTAGTACACCCAGAGAAACGCGCAGATCTTCATGTGGTCGCCGGCGGGGGAGATGGTGCGGTAGCCGTCGGCGTCGATGAGGACGATCTCGCCGGGCCCCAGTTCGTACTCGTCGCGGTATCCCAGCTTGTGGTATGCGAACGACTCGAACGAGATGCAGTGCCCCGCCTCGCTTTTGCCGATGAGCACTGGCAGACGGCCCATGCTGTCGCGCGCGGCGATGATCTTGCCCTCGCTCGTCATGATGAGCAGCGTGAGCGACCCTTCGATGGCGTTTTGGGCGTGCTTGATGCCCGAGACGAAGTCGTCCTTCTGGTTGATGAGCGCCGCGACGAGCTCGGTGGTGTTCACCTTGCCGGAGCTCATCGCCATGAACTGGCGGCCTCCGCTGGCGAAGTTCTGCTCGACAAGCTCCTCGGCGTTGTTGATGGCGCCGACCGTGGTGACGGCGAACGTTCCGAGGTGCGAGCGCACGAGCAAGGGCTGCGGGTCGGTGTCGCTGATGCAGCCGATGCCGCTGCCGCCGTGGAAGCCGGGCAGGTCGTCTTCGAAGCGCGTGCGGAACGGCGTGTTCTCGATGGAGTGGATCTCGCGTTGGAACCCCTCGTCGGCATCGTGAAACACCATGCCCGCGCATTTCGTTCCGAGGTGCGAGTGGTAGTCCACGCCGAAAAACACGTCAAGCACCACGTCGTTGTGGGACGCCGCCCCGAAGAATCCTCCCATTGCCAGCCTTTCCTCGTCTCCTGCGCCGCGCCGCGTCTTCGCTGCCGCGTCGGCGAGGACATCAGTATACGGCTCCGCGTGCGCGAATGGGCCGAGGTCGTTTGACGATTCGCGGTTTCTGCACGAAGCTGCGCGAACGGCTGCGATACGCCGCGCGTTGTCGGGGCGTCCCGGCGCGCTTCGGGCGCGCGACCGTGCGGGGTGCCGGGGATCTTCGCCGTGCGCTTGCGGAAGTCGGGACGCCTCGGCGCGCATTCGAGGCGAGCCGCCTCTTGGCGAGTGCAGGGGGTGCGTCCGGAACCGCAGCGAACGGGGCGCTGCCGAGGTTGCTGGTTGCGCTGGCCCTCTTCCTCTTTCGCGGCGTGTGCGAGCTCGCTGAGGACTCGTGCGGATTTCTGACCGTTTTCTGGCCACGAAACCGCGCTCTGGCACGGATTCGCGGCTTTTCGCCCCCTGAGGACGGAAAGGGGAGCGAGAATGCCCAGGTGGCGTGAAATCGACTTCGCCGCAAGGGGGCGTTTTCGTGCCAGAACGCGGTTTCGTGGCCATATTTTGCCGAAAACGCCGCACGGGGTCCGGAGCGCTTTCGCGGCTGCGGCGGGAGTGCGTGCCAAGGGTGTCGCGAGAGCGAAGGACGCAGGCGCATCGCGTCGCTTCCGTCGCGTTTGCGAGGAGCGCCGCGCTTCGGGGCCGATTTCGCGGGCGCAGTGAAAGGGGCGGCGTAAGGCGCAGAGAAAGGATGGTGAAAAAGGGTGGAAGAGAGGCGGGAAGGGGCCGATCAAGGGTTCCAGGCGTACGAGGGGCGCGGGCCTTTGGGCGCGATAGGTGCGACCCGGAGGCGAAAGAGGCTCGGACCCGGAGGCGCGAGAGCGCGCGAGGGGCGCGAGGGGCGAGAACCCGGATCCGCGAGGGGCGCGGGTCCGGGGCTCCAGCGCGCGAGGGGCGCGCTTCGGGGCCGTTTTGCGCAGCCGCCCTTGACCGCGCGATCGGCCGGCTTCTATACTGGGGCGCTGCGTTCGTCGCGCGCGTTTTGCGGGCGCGACGGCACGCGCGATAGCGAGCAACGAGGAGCCGGCGTCATGAAGAACATCCTGCTGATAGCCACTGGTGGCACGATCGCCTCGGTCGAGGACGGGGGCGGCCTTCGGCCTGCGCTCGCCGGGGAGGAGCTCGCGCGATACGTGCCCGAGGTCGCGGGCCTGTGCGAGCTCGACGTGGTTCAGCCCATGAACATCGACAGCACGAACATGCGCCCCGCCGACTGGATGCGCATCCGCGACGAGATCGTGCGCGCCTACGATGCCTACGACGGCTTCGTGGTGCTCCACGGCACCGACACCATGGCCTACACGGCCGCCGCGCTGTCCTACCTCATCCAGGAAAGCCCGAAGCCCATCGTGCTCACCGGGTCGCAAAAGCCCATGGCCAGCCCTTTCACCGATGCGAAACTCAACGTGTACCAAAGCCTGCTCTACGCCGCCGACGACCGCTCGCGCGACGTGTCGGTGGTGTTCGGCGGCGCCGTGATCGCGGGCACTCGCGCGCGCAAGCAGCGCACCATGAGCTTCAACGCGTTCTCGAGCGTGAACTTCCCCGAAATCGCGCTCATCAGAAACGACCGCATCGTGCGCGCCGGCGCTCCGATGACGACGCATGCGCAGGGCGAAGGCGGTGCGAGCGCGCCCCTTATCTACGACCGGCTCGACGAGCGTGTGTGCGTGCTCAAGCTGATGCCGGGCATGAATCCCGAGCTCTTCTCCCTGCTCGCGTGCGATTACGACGCCCTCATCCTCGAGACGTTCGGCGTCGGCGGCGTTCCTGCCTATGGCGGCTTTCAGCGGGCGCTGTTCGACTGGGTGGACGCGGGCCGCACGCTCGTACTGACCACGCAGGTGCCCGAGGAGGGGTGCGATCTGGGCGTCTACGAGGTCGGGCGCGCCTTCGCCGAGCACCCCGGCATCCTCGATGGCGGCGACATGACCACTGAGGCACTCGTGGCGAAGACCATGTGGGCGCGCGGGCAGGCAAGCGACGCCGACGAGGTGCGCGCGCTGTTCGGCCGCGTGGTGAACCACGACCGCACGACGGCGTGAGGCCGTTTCCCGCAGACGCTATCCGACGAGGCGCACGGAGCGAAGCGGCTCGTATGCGGCTCCGTCGCGGCGAAGCGTGCTCTTGAACAGCGTGGCCGTCTCGGCCTGGTCGGCGAGCGGGAAGGGCAGAGGCGGCAGGTTTCCGCGGGGGATGCGCGCGCGGCGCGCGAGCGTGACGTGGGGCTTGAACGGCTTGCCGTCGAAGGAAAGCTCGCGCGCGGCGAGCTCTTCCCGCAAGCGGGCGGCAAGGTGCTCAAGCTCCGGGGATCGCGCGATGCCCAGCCAAAGCGTCGCGTCGTCCTTGCGGCCGAACGTGCCGAGGCCTGCGGCGCGCAGCGGGATACGGGGAACTCCCGCGCACGCGGCCTCGAGCGCGTCGGCGGCAACCAGGACGTTGGCCTCGGGCACGTCGCCCAGAAACGCGAGCGTGAGGTGGCGCGCCTCGCGCGGCACGAAGCGCCCCTCCACGACGGCCTCCAACCGGCGGGCGAGCGCCGATGCGTCATCGGCGAATCGCTCGGGCAGCTCGAGGGCGACAAACATCCTCATGCGTGCGTTCCTTTGCGTGCGAGCAGCGGCGTCAACTCGCCGTGCGCGAGGATGACGAGGGAGCGGGTGGCGCGCGAGAGCGTGGTGTAGAGGCGCCGGCGCGAGAGC
>ERZ826396.832-NODE-832-length-41411-cov-3.587242_pt1 | contig 41411 bp, 33 predicted proteins | sample MGYA00519926_ERZ826396 | MGnify/ENA primary metagenome ERZ826396 (study PRJEB31778, sample SAMEA3449230) | human gut metagenome | biome: human gut; feature: human-associated habitat; material: faeces | place: United Kingdom | collected 2010/2012 ... | reverse complement strand
ACGCTAAAACACAGATCAGGATAAGAAAGAACTTGGCCCGTGGGTCAAGCCAAAGCCCTTTCTTCTGGCGCTCACCGCTCATGCCGTGATACCCGCCTTTTCAAACTGCTTTTTCAGCATTTTGCAGCCTACAAAGGCGCTGATCGCAGATGTAATGATAGCAGCGGCAAACATGGCAATTAAGATGCTGGTGTTAGCGGTTGCCTGCATAGTGTCGATGTAGCTCTGTTCGGTTCCGTTACCCAGCATAGTCTGCGCCCATCCATTGGGGTCGGCAAAGAAAACGATGTACGATCCAGTGCCGCCCAGGGAAAACAGGATATATGCAAGACTGTTCAGCTTCTTGCTCTTGTACTGTCCCGCACCGGCAACAAGGTCAGCGACAATCGCCATAATCAGATATCCCAGCGCAAAGGCCCAGTGCATACCGGTCACGAACCAGATAATGCAGATCACAACGCCCATGATGGATAGGCTCCACCGTTTATGAACCTTTGCGATCATCAGCAAAAAGACTGGTCCGGTCAATAATCCGCTTCCGGCTGGCATAAAAAATGTAAGCACTGGGTTAGGCGCAAAAAACATACCTCCCACTAAAACAAATACAAATACCAGCGCAGTAAAAATGCCTGTCGTTACCAGATCTTTCACCGTCAGACCCTTATTCATAGAATTTGCTTGATTACTCATTTTGATCCTCCTACCTTTTGTTGTCTTGACTCGACAAGTGCTTTGTGATATTCTTTAGTTAGATATTGCTAACCGTCATCTAATACAGTACGCTTGCATCGAACAACACGCAATAGGTTCCGGCGATGTTCGTCTGTTCCTTTCAAAAGTTCGTCCAATCGTTGCATAAAGGAGGCGGTCCGTTTTTATGTCTGAAATTATCAACCAGGTTTATGCACCTCTGTTGATTGAACATGGGTTTATCCGTGATCCGAACAACCATCAATATGGGGCGTTAGGTGCCTGTTGGAAACTTTCTTCCGAAGTTGGAGAAGGCACCTACTGGACTTATGGACAAAAAGACCTTTACGACATTAAGATACACAACTTTTCATTCCATGAGGATTTTATGATAGAATTTTCTTTGCCTGAATGTTTGAGCATTACACGTTATGACTCTATTTCCGGTGAAGAACTAGCTCCATACCGCAGACTCTCTGCTGGTTGTATCAAAACTTTTATTGGAGGCTACACGCCCTATAAAGCATTGATCCACAAGAACATTCCGATCCGTTCAATCGGGATTGAAATTGCACCGGCATATTATGAAGATTATTTAAAAAAGCAGTACCCAGAAGAACAGATTAATCCTGTCGAAGCTTTTCGTAAGATTGACCAGACATCAAATTTTCCAGAGATGTCACAGCTACTCACAGAGATTAAGAACTATCGTGGGGAAGGAATTGCCGCAAAACTTTTTTATGAGGGCAAGGTAGCAGAAGCCGTTTCAATGGTTGTTGAATACCAGAAGAAACATCCTGAAAAAGCTGCTCAAAAACTCTCACAACAAGATATAACGAGTATTCAAACAGTTTCATCCTATTTAAGCGATCATTATGCTTCTAATATTCCACTGGAACGACTGACACAGATTGCTTGTATGGGAACGACAAAGTTGAAGACCTGTTTCAAGAAATACTATGACTGCACAATCACGGAATATATTCAACAACGACGAATTAGCCAGGCGGAATATTTACTTGCATATACTGAACTGTCGATAGGACAGATCGCTCAGACAGTAGGGTATTCCACATCAAGCCGATTTGCGGAATTATTCCGAAAAAGCACAGGATTGTTGCCTTTAGAATACAGACGGATGGCTCAAAAGGACAGGAAATAGACATATCCCATTATTATGTATAAAGAAAGAAACCGGGCATTCACTGCCCGGCCTTTTCATTACTCTATTCTAGGGATTACTTGAAATACTGCATCGTCTCCTTGCATAATATCTATCTTCTATGGAAAAACTCCTTCCTGACAGTTCAAAGTCAAAGTAGCAATGATTTCACTAAAACTTCGGCTGTCTAAAAACAACTCAATTACCCTATTTTTTTCAAGATATAAGCATCGATTACAAAGGGAATCGAGCAACTCCATATCATGGGTTATAAGAAAAATAGTACTGCCATTATCCGATAATTCTGCAATCTGGTCACGTATGGCGCACATGGATTGATAGTCTAATCCACTACTCGGCTCGTCAAACAAATATATTTGTTTATGCAGCATCAGACTGACTGCAATAGCAAGGCGTTGCTTTTGCCCTCCTGACAAGGCCAATGGGTGATGATCTTTATAGTCCTCCAAAGCAAATTCCTGCAGTAATTCATTTGCTTTTTCCATGTCTGGATGATCCTGACTGATCGTCATTTCTTCCATAACACTGTCACCAAATAGCTGATGGTTTACAGCCTGCATAACGATATAACTTAGGCTTCGGCGTTCTTTTTCACTTGTATAGTTGTCCTCTATTTGAATACTACCAGTGGAGAGTGGATGAAGGCCACATACGGAACGGCAAAAGGTTGATTTTCCTACACCGTTTTTTCCGACAATTCCAATAATATCCCCCTTAAATGCTGTGAATGAAAGATTGTTCAAAATCTGCTTTTTCCCGTATCTCAAAGAAACATGATCAATCTTAATTGCTCGTTGCTTTGTATGATAAGTGGTACTTCGGTGGGAGTTTTCTCTTTCCTGTAAACGCCGCAATCCCATACGGATTCGCTCTGTATCAGAGAGCCGGAAAAACTCTGTGCCTGTATATTCTTTTTCAATTTTACCTTCCGACATATATAAAACGCGATCAACAATACCGAATAGGTAAGATAACCGATGTTCAGCAATTATAATGGTTATCCCAGCAGCCTTTAACTGAATCAGCATATTTTTCAGAATATGAATGGCTTGTAGGTCGAGATTAGCCGTGGGTTCATCCAGCACCAGTATTTCCGGTCTGGATATACAGACAGAAGCAACCGCAATGAGTTGTTTTTCGCCGCCGGAAAGTTCAAAAATACTCCGGTTTCGCAAATGGCCTATTTTTAGGCTCTCCGTAACTTCCTCAAGCCTTTGATTTATTTCATCTTCATATAGCCCTTGGTTTTCTACAGCAAAGGTCAATTCGCTGTCTGTATCAAGGTTAAAAAACTGGGATTTTGGATTTTGAAATACAGAACCCACCGTTTTTGAAAGCTGATACATAGGGATTTCATCCACAGACACACCTTTTATGTATGCAGAACCTTCTTTTTTTCCGCTTGCCATATGAGGGATTAACCCATTGATCAGCTTGGTCACTGTTGTTTTTCCACATCCACTTTTGCCGCAAAGAAGAATACACTCCCCCTTATTCACAGACATATTGATGTGAGAAATGCTCTCTTTATCGCTGTTTTCATATTGAAATGAAACATCCTTTAATTCAATCATGCCATACCTCCTGCTACAGTCTGTTGCCACAAGACAAGCCCCAGCAGTGCTATAAGAAAGAGAAAAATGCCCCAATCCAAAAGGCTGAACTTAGTGCGGTGAAGAATTGTGCGCGGCGCTGGGTTTTCAATTCCACGAGTAACCGCCGCTGCGGATAATTCTTCGGCAATTTGAGAAGCCGATACCAACAAAGGCACATAGTAACACTCTATCTTTTTCTGCACTCGCTTTATGATATTGTGACCGGGAGCGTGAAAACTGCGAATCCGCATGGCGTCATTGATATTATGCCATTCCTCATTGATAGCCGGGATGTACCTAAGCGTCACAGCCAACGGGATAACAATCTGTTTTGGCAGTTTTAGGCGATAGAGGCCGGACATTAGATCAGATACCTGTGTTGTATGAATCAGAAGAATCCCGGCCATCGCACAAGGAAATAGCCTTCGGAACGAAACCACGAACATTGAAACGACAGTCACCAATGACTGTGGAAGTACCGGAAGTAAGCTGTACTGCAATACCACAAATACAAAATAAACGATAAGCAATTTTACGCTGGTTTTACTCTTTTTCAGATAGAATTGCAGAGCAAAGGTTAAAAGCACCAGTGAGGTTTCCAACAAAGTTGAATAGAACAGGAATACCATGACTGCTGAATACAGGATCAAAAATAGTTTTGTTCTTACATCAATCCGATGCGCCCCCATATTAGAGAACCCCGGCTTTGGAAAGATGTTTCTTTAGTACCGCCTTTGCAAACATACAGCCAAGCAGGGCGCAAATAGCAGTAGCTACAATCATAATCAACAGAAACCCTATCGTAGAATAGCTTTCCAGCCCACTTACAAAAGCGTCAGATAACCCACGGCGGGCAGCTTCTTCCAAATACTGAGCTGTGAACAGGAAAAGCTGTGCATATCCCCCGATTGAAAAGATGGAAATCAAAACATAGGAGCCAATGGCTGCTTTCATGCTCTTATACCCACTTTTTGAAAGTATGAACTGTGCAATGATAGAGGCAGCAACAAAAAACGGAAGTGTTAACGCCATGCCAAGCACCAAATAGAGCAAGCCAACAATCACGCCCCAAATGATAACTGCACCAAATTTCTGTACCTTTGTTGCCAGCATAATGAAAAATACTGCGCCCAACAAAGAAGAAATAGCGGGATAAAACATAAAAGTCAACGGAGTAACATTTGCCACACTTGCCACGAAGATGGCAACTATGTATAACGCTGTGTAGATACCAATAGTAATTAAATCTTTTCCCTGCAATTTGTTGTTCATGGTTTGAAGTTCTCCTTTCAAATTTTCCATTGAGATGCTGTTCTTCTTGCGTCCCAAAAAGTCCGGTAAATCTCGTCGGATTGTAATAACGCCTCATGGGTTCCTATTCCATGCACTCGGCCGTTATCCATAACGATGATTTGCTCCGCATTCATTATAGTTTTGATTTTGTGGGCAATCATAACTACAGTTTTGCCCGCAGTGAGTTCCTGAATTGCCTGCTGAAGCATCCATTCATTTTCTGGATCAACGCTGGAAGTTGCTTCATCCAGGAGAATGATAGGAGCATCTTTCAAAATGGCTCTGGCTATGGAGATCCGCTGCTTTTCACCTCCAGATAAATTGCCTCCGCTTTCTTCTACCATCGTTGCATAACCATCCGGCAAAGACTGGATAAAATCGTGACAGCAGGCTTTCTTTGCCGCTACAACAACTTCTTCGTGAGTGGCGGCAGGATTTCCAAACTTTATATTGCTTTCAATCGTATCGTGAAACAGAAAAACGTTCTGGAATACGATACTGAAATAAGAGTAAAGCTGTTCGGGGTGAATTTTCCGAACATCAATTCCACCGATGGAAACACAGCCGGAACCCACATCCCAAAATCTTGCCATGAGTCGGGTCAATGTCGTTTTTCCACATCCCGATGGGCCTACAATAGCAGTCATTTCTTTTTCGGGGATATAGAAAGAAACATCATGGATCACATCGCTTTGATTTTGCTCATATTGGAAGGAAACATTTTCAAATCGAATGTCATATTGAAGCGGCGTTTGATTTTCTCCTTCCATAACCGGCATCTTTTTCATCTTCTCGATCCTTTTCAGCGACACCTCCATCATACGCACCATTGCGCTAATATTCCCCAAATTTTCCAGCGGTTGATAGAGTACAAAAGTGGCAATAAGAAGTACCGCTGCCTTTGCAATTCCCATCTGCCCACCAAAAGCAAGAAGGGCTGTAAGAATCGTAATAATGCCGCAGGCCAGACGAATCACCAGTGTGTATGATAAATTCTTGCGTATAAAGGTCTTTTCCATATTAAAAGAAGCATCGCGCAAATCCCCAAAGACCTTCTCGATATTCACACTCTGTTGTCTTGAACCCGGAAACAGCTTGTATATGGATAGTCCGTGAAGATATTCTACAACTTTTCCATTGGCAGCATTTTGGCTTTCCTTTGCCTTTGCAGCAACAGAAATTCCCGCTTTCTGCATAGATGAAATAATTGCCAGAGAAAGAATAGCTCCCATTAGGAAAATCAGCCCTAAACGCCAATCAAAAACAAATACCCCAAGGGTCATAACAAAAACATTGATACATCCATTGATGGTCTTTTCCAAGATGTTTGCAGCATTTTGCTCTATGTAGTGCATATCATCGGTCAGAGTGGTCACAGTATTTCCAATGGTTTCTGAATTGAAAAAGCCCATTGGTGCCTGCTTGAGATGATCCCCCACCGCTAACCTTGCATCTGCAATCGCTTCATAGCTGGCAACGCTCTGAAATCTATAAATGTAGAACTTCATAATCCAGCGTCCGATCACTCCAACGAGGAAAATTGCAGCAACAATTCCCGCATCCGAAAGTGTCAGGAAAGAGGCGTTCCAACTTAGTTGTTCCAGATGATAAAAAAGGTAAAATACTGCACAGAAAGGCATGGCTTCAAATATGCCATCAAAAAAGCCAAAGATAACACTTTGCTTGACTCGTTTTCCTTTTGAACCACAGAGCAGTAAAAATTCGTGAAGTAACTGTTTCATGCGCTCACCCCTTCCTCCTGATTCCGTTCCCAAAGGGTCTGGTAAACCATACAATTTTTCAGAAGCTCATCATGGGTTCCACGGGCAATGATATGTCCATCATCCACGACAAAAATACAGTCACAGTGAATGACTGTGTGCAGCCGATGAGCAATCATAATCAATGTCTTTTTCTCTGTCAGCGCCTCAATAGATTTTTGAACCCGATCTTCATTTTCCGGGTCCATAAAGGCGCTCGCTTCATCGAGAATGACAATAGGAGCATCCTTTAAGATAGCCCTTGCTATGGCAATCCGCTGCTTTTGACCGCCGGAAAGTTTATTCCCGGCATTTCCGGCGGTAGTTTCATAGCCTTCCGAAAGCGAAGCGATAAACTCATGGCATCCGGCTTGTTTTGCCGCATTGACTACATCTTCGTCTGTAGCCGTCATATTACCCATACGAATATTTTCTTTGATACTCGTATCAAAAAGGAAATTATCCTGTGTAACAAAGCTGATATTAGACATCAGATCATCCAAAGGGACATTCCGTATATCTATGCCATTGATTTGAATACCTCCTGCATCGGGATCATAGAACCGTACCAGCAGTTTTGCTATTGTTGATTTTCCAGAGCCGGAAGGCCCCACAAATGCGACTTTCTGCCCCTTATGCACTTCGAGGCTGACATCGTGCAGCACCTCAGTATCTCCGTATCCAAAAGATACATGACTCATGTTAAGAACATCAGCGCCGGGGAGGGCAGATACGCCTTGCGGTAATTCTTCCATCCCCATAATTTCGTCTACTTTTCCCATTGTGGTTGTGATTGCCATAATGTGGTCAGCAAATTCCATTATTTTGATTAAGGGCTGTGCCACACCAAAGGCCAAAAACATACAAAGGATGAAATGCTCCAAAGTAATGCTTCCTGCCGCTAAAAGTAATATTCCAATAGGGAGTACCAGCATTAAGCTGTTCGGTGTGACTACATAGAATCCGGCAAGAAATGGATGGCAATGCTTAAACCAGGCAATCATAGAATCCCGGAATGCTTGAACAGCAGAAGAAAATTTCTCCATAGAAGATGCTGTACGGCCAAAGGCTTTTATGACCTCCATTCCATTCACATATTCCACCATTGTCCCCGCCATTGTTTCGCTGTCTTTTGTGTATTTCTGGAACATTCCCATCACATCTTTTCCAGCCATCATCATCCCATAAATTAGAAAACCAAGAACCAAGGTTCCGAGAGAGGCCAGGGAAAGCTGCCAGCTTACGGTAAACATATAAATGACGACAACTATAAAGCCAAGAATATGGGAAGTCAGCTCCGGGAGCATATGTGCCAGAGGGTATTCCAAATGTTCGACTTCATCCATAAGAATTTCTTTATACTCGCCGGCATTGCGTTGTGCTGCCTTTCCCATTGACAAGCGAAGGAGCTTTTGAGTCAGCATCGTGCGGATTTCTGCCATAACTGCATAGCCCATTTTGTGGGAGTAAACAGATGAAAATGTCAGGCAGATTGTTTTCAATAGGTATCCACCAATCGCAAGAATCCCCCAGAGCAGCACAAGATTTATTGTCAAGGTCTTATTGATTAATCCAGTGACAAGATAGCTGGCCGCAAAATATGGGAGTAATCCACTAAGCACAGCAATCACAGCGAGAAAGACAGAAAGTCCAATCAGCTTTTTGTCGTGTGCATAGGAAAACACTTCTGCAATCGGATTCGGTTTATTTTTCTCCATGTGTGTCCTCCTTTTTTTGATACGCGCGTATAAACTATATGACCATATTTATTCTAATAGTCATTTTATAGATTAGCACCAACTAACTATGATGTCAAGCGGGATATCCTTTGTCATAATCTGTTTGACAAACAAGGCTGCTTTCTGATACCATTTTAATGACCGAAATAGTGTATATGTTCATTTTTAAAAGGAGAACTCGAAATGCCCGCAATTTTTTCTGAACAGCAAAAAGAGAAGCTGCGCGAGCAGCTTCTCATAACAGGGTTTGAATTACTCAAACAATTTGGATATCGCAAGATGACAATTGATGATATTACAAAAAAATGTGCTATTGCCAAAGGAACTTTTTACCGCTTTTTTAAGAGTAAAGAGGACTTTATCTATGAGCTTATGATTTACGAGCGTAATAAGGAAAAACAGGCTCTTCTCGCTTCCTTAGATGTAGACGGTCATCTAAGCCAGTCAGCGTTCAAAAGTTATATCAAAGATATGTTCCATAACAGTGTGAATGTTTTTTCTTATATGTCTCCGGAAGAAATCACATTATTACAGGCATCCTGGCCCGAGGAATATCTGCTGAATGCGGAAAATGATGAAAAAACATCCAATTGGCTATTGAGCTTCATTCCAGATAAGTCACCGGAACTTGACTGGCGCTTTTTTGCGAATTATATGAAATCCATCGCTATTGTAGAAGTACACAAATCACTGTTAAATCCTGAAACAGCGGACATTTTTTTAGATCGCCTCATAGACGATATGATCCACTATATATGGAAATATAACAATAACCCTGTATAAATTTGAGTTTTTCCACATCATTCTCCCTTCAAAATCCATGACTTTGCCTTCTCCTGTTCCTGCACCATTTCGTAATAATGTTCCTGTTTTTGCATTAGCTCTTCATGGGTTCCCATTTCCTCAATGCGTCCCTTATTCAGTACGATAATCTGGTCGGCATTTTGAATTGTGTTGAGTTGGTGAGCGATTACAAATACTGTTTTCCCTTTCATCAGCCGATCCAGCGCCTGATTGATTTTTGCCTCATTGTCTGCGTCCAGTGACGCCGTAGACTCATCCAGGAGCAGGATGGGCGCGTCTTTCAGGATGGCACGCGCAATGGCAATCCGCTGCTTTTCACCGCCGGAAAGCGTATTGCCGCCTTCGGAAAGACGGGTCTGGTAACCATCAGGAAGTTTCATGATGAAATCATGACAGTGTGCCGCTTTTGCTGCTGCAACGATCTCCTCTTCCGCTGCATTTTCCCGTCCGGCTTTGATATTGTTATAGATCGTGTCAGACAGCAGTGTGTTATCCTGGAACACTTCACTGATATAATGCAGAATTCCATCCGGGTTCATTTCCTTTACATCACGGCCGCCAATACAGATACGTCCATTTGAAACATCCCAAAAACGGGCAATAAGATTAGCAACCGTAGATTTTCCTGAACCAGACGGTCCGATCAATGCGGTTGTGCTGCCTTCTTTCGCATAAAAGCTGATGTCATGCAATACATCTCTTCCTTTGGTATAGGAAAAATCTACATGTTCAAAAGAAACATCGAAATGCGTCAGTTTTACATTTTCCTCTTGATACGGGAGCGGTTTTGTATCATACGCTTTTTCCAGATTGACAGCAGCCAGCTTCAAATCCTTCAGCATATTATAGGAATGTTCAAAGGAAATCAAAAGTGCTGAGAGGGCAAGGCTCAAAAGCATAAAGGCTACAAGCTGATCTGGCGCAATCGTTCCGCCGAGAAACAGATAACTTCCCGCAAGGAGAACCAGCGGAAGGAGAAAGTTCGCAACAATCGAATACATACTTGTCGGCGCTGATGTTTTTACTTCGGCTTTTACATTGGTCTTGCGGATTTTCTCCAGGGTATCGGACATTCTGGAAAAATGGGAGCTTGTCATATTATGAGATTTGAACACCTTCATACCCCTGATGTATTCAAGAACGATCGAAATCATCCTAGCGGTAAGCTCTCTCTTTTGCGCTCCATACTTTTCTACAAGACGATTTCCCCATACAAGGATGGGCGCGGCAATGATCAACACGACACATTCTGCCAATGCCAGCTTCCAGTTTATAAAGAATGTGCCGGTTAGCACCAGCCCGGCCATTACGACCGTTTTTATGATGGACGGCAGTGTGTGGGTGATCACCGCTTCAAAATTGCTCAAATCCCTTGTCAATGTACCAAGCAGATAACCGCTGCTGTTCTGGTTAAAATATCCCAGACTTAAGGACCGGTAATGGTTGGCCAGATCAAGACGCATCTTCCCGCACATTTCCGCGCCCCTGACAAAACAGAGATAATAAGCATTCCGATAAATCACCAGGCGAATGATAACGCTGACCAGACAAACCGCGGTGAAGACAGCAATCCGCTGTGCTGTCAGAGCGCCGTCCAGAAGATGGATTACCGTCAAATACAGAATAAAGTACAAAATGATACTGAAGACAGCATCCAACGACATAAGCGCAATGGGGAAAGACAGCTGCTTTCCTTTTTCTCCGAGAAGCTTTTTCATGATACGCAGCATTTATACCGCCTCCTTTCCAACCGTGGTCTGTGCATAAACATCCCACATCTGACTGTACACGCCGCCTTTGTCAAGCAATTCTTTATGCGTACCCTGTTCGGTTGTCATGCCATCTTGAAAGACCACGATCTGATCCGCATTTCGTATCGTATGAAGCCGGTGGGCAATCATAATGGTCGTTTTGCCTTTCAGAAGGTTTTGAAGGGCAATCTGTATTTTATGCTCATTCTCAATATCCGAGTAGGAAGTTGCCTCATCAAACACGACAACAGGAGCGTCTTTGAGGATTGCCCTGGCAATTGAAATACGCTGCTGCTGTCCGCCGGACAGCTTGACGCCCTTATCGCCAATCCTTGTGGCATAGCCATGCGGCAGGCTCATAATAAAATCATCAATCTGTGCCGCCTGCGCCGCATTGCGGACCTGTTCTTCTGTTGCATCAGTCCCCATACGGATATTTTCAAGCAGTGTATCTTCAAGTAAAAAGACATCCTGAAACACAAAGGCGGTCAGGTCCATCAGGTTTTCCGTTTTCAGATCTGTAATCGGAACGCCGCCGATTTTGATTGTTCCGGCCGTGGTATCCCAATATCGCCCAAGTAATTGAACAGCCGTTGTTTTGCCTGCGCCGGAGGGGCCGACAAACGCGTTAATACTCCCCGGTTCCATGTGAAGATTAATCGAAGTGAGAGCTTCTTTTTCTCCTTCCACATAATGGAAAGATACATTCTCATAGTCGATTGAATAGCAGCCATCTTTTGGCAAAACTGCACTTCCGCTTTCCATTTCCTCTATGTCCATGATCTTCTGAATGTTATCAAGCCCGCTCCCCAGTTCCACAGACTGCATAAAGATGGTTACCATGTTCAGGAACGAGGCAAAGAAACACATGGTAAGCAGAATAAACAGCAGATAGGATGCAATCGGCAGGCTTCCCCGCAGAAACAGCCAGCCGCCGACAGGCAGAGTGAATAAGATGGCAGAATCCAATACAACCAGTGCAATAGATAATGGATAACAGGATGATATGCACATCTTTTTCCAGCAGGAAGTGTAAAGATGCAGCACGTTTCGATATTGTTCGAACTTCTCTGCGGTCAGATGATACATCTTGATCACCGGCATGGCAGTGATAAATTCGTTTGCCGACGCATTCAGATTTTCATTATCCTCGGCAAATTCCGCAGTCATGTCCGGATATTTTCCCATCAGCATCATGGGAACTGCAATCCCCAGAATCGCAGGAATCAGCATGACAAGTGCCATTCCCCAATCCAGGCGAAGCATAAAAACAAACATCATAAGAGGGACGACAACAGCCTGTGCCAGTTCCAGTGTACTGTGCGCCAGAAACTGCTCAATTCTGTCAACATCGTCAAACAGTGTTGTTTTGATCTGTCCCGGCGCGTGTTCCTGAAAGAATCCCAGGTTAAATCCGGACATATGTTTCAGAACCCTCACTTTGATCCTGTGCATGGTATTGAATGCTGCCACATGGGAGCAGATGCCTGCGATGGACATGAGAAGTGCCTGCAATATGGCTGCCGCTATCCCGATACATGCCCACATTACCATTGCTCCAAAAGTTACCCCATTTTCAATAATTAAGAGCAGTATCCGATACACAACCAGATACGGAACAAATGAAAGCGCGGAGCAAAGAACGGCAAGAAACATTCCCATACCCAGTTTCCCAAGTTCCTCTCTCGCAAGAGTAAAAACATAGGACAATCCGGTTCGTTTTTGTTCCATAATAAACAGTACTCCTTTCTTTGTATTTGCAGTTAGTTTTTACTAACCTTGACAGATCTCATTTTACTGCTTAGAATGAAAAATGCAACAGGCACCGCTAATTTTAACCTGAATTTTATTTCTCCCAAAAAACCTTTTAATTTCAGGGATTTTCAGCATTTACAATAAAACATTTTTATAATATTGTGACTGAAAAATGTTGGATTATACCCTTTTTTCGCACAGAACTTCAAAGGCAAAGTCACATAAAACCTTATAAGAAAGGACATAGAAAATGGATATGACAATTTCAGATTATTTCTTACAGCTTCCGGAGAAGATGCATTTTGCAGAAATACAGGAACTTTCGGCCAGTGAGACAAAATACTACCGGATGCTCTCTGATTATGGAAACGGCTCGTTTCAGCTGACCCGTTTTAATGACGGCATGCTTTTTATTCTGATTGCTGATTTCACCCCAAAGGAAACATTCGAGAAAGTTGCAGCCATTTCAGAAGAATATATCGAGATCAGCCAGTTTGAAACAGACAGCAGTGCATTCAAAATCGGCAGACGAAAAATGCAGCCTGTAGGCAAAGGGATATTCTGCTATGTGAATACGCAAAAGACAACGTATGTGTATTGCGAAAAAGGAAAACCCGTGCGGTTTACAAAAGTCATCTTGACGAGAAAATACTTTGACAGCTTTTTCCGTGAACTCTACGGGAAGGATTATGAACAGACAAAGTCCGCACAGGAGTATCTACTGCGCAACCCCAATCTGCCGGAACTGAATTTTGTATTCCAGCAAATCCGGGACTGCCAGGCAGAGGGAAATCCCCTGCGGCTGTACCTGGAAAGCAAGGTCCTGGAACTGCTCTCGCTGGTTATGAAAGGGATGGAAAAAGAAGAAGAGCACATTCCTGTCCGTCTGGACTATAAAGATATCCGCGGGCTGAAAAAATCCGTAACATATATGAAGAAAGATCTGGCCGCTTATCCGTCAGGAGCAAAACTGGCTCAAATCGCCGGGATGAGCACCACACGATACCAGCTTGCTTTTCGGAAGTACTTTGGGACAACACCCTATGAATATCTCAAAGAAATGCGGCTGAATCAGGCACTATTTCTGCTGAAAAATTCAGACTGCGGAATAGCCGTAATCGCCGCAAAGGTCGGATATCACCATTCAGGCCACTTTGCCAAGCTGTTTAAAAATGTCTATGGAATGGGGCCAAGAGAATACAGAAATCTGTGCGGGATCAGCCATTCTGCGAGGTGAACCACAATGAATATAGAAACCATATTAAAAACAGGACTTAATTATCCCGGATTTGAAATAAAAAAGAACCAAACAGCATTTATTTATCCCTAAAATCTCACACCGGCAGCGGTGAATTGCATCTGTTTTCGATCGGTGACGGAATTCTTCTCTCCCATGTCCAGATTGAAGCGTCTCAGTGGCCAAACTCACCTGCACCTGAAAATCACCGCCTACTTTTGTTGAACTACTGTATAAAAGGCAGATGTGAGGTAGAACTGGACAATGGTTCCTTTACTTTCGTATCAGGGGGCGAGCTGTCTCTGGACACTCATTCTGCAGAAAAGTCCTTTTCCTTTCCCGGCGGCTATTATGAAGGAATGGAACTGTTTCTGGACATAGAGGAATTAGAAAAAAAGCCTCCCACGTTATTTCAAAAAGTATTATTCCGGATTTCAGATCTGCCGGATAAATATTGCCCTGAAGGGCGCTCCTGTGTTACACAGGCTGAGGAACAAGACCATCGCTTAATGCAGCAGTTAAAAGAAGCGTGTCAGAATGAAAACTATCCCATGGTTATGATAAAAGTCATGGGCATCCGCCTTTAAGCGGCAATATGGTATTTCCCCGGCCGAGTACCGACAAAACAAACTTCTGGACAAAGCTGAAAAGGAAGGAAAATAACTCCTTCTTTTTTTGTAAATTTCATTGCTATTTGGAGCTATTCTTTTTCGATGGAGCAGACAATCGGTTCCTTGATTGCTATACTGAAAAGCAGGGTTAGTTCTCGCTAATCAATACACAAATACGAGAGGTAGATATCATGCAAAAGCTCAGTGAATTAAAGGCCGGTACGTTAGGCCGGATTTGCGCGATCGGAGGAAACGCCCACTTCCAGAGCCGTATCGCTTCCGTTGGCCTTACTCCAGGCTGTACTGTGGAAATTGTACACAACAGGAAAAAGCGACCCATGCTGCTTTATGTCAGGAATACACTTCTGGCTGTGAACCAACAGGATTGTAGTCTCATTGAAGCGGAGGTGAAATAGCTCATGGATAGTTCATGCACCATTGCCCTGTTGGGGCAGCCAAATGCGGGAAAATCCACGTTGTTTAACGGATTGACCGGTGCCAGACAGCATGTTGGAAACTGGCCCGGAAAAACGGTGGAGCAAAAAGAAGGATACTTCAAAAAAGATGGCGTGTCTTACACGGTGGTGGACCTTCCCGGCTCTTACAGCCTTTCTGCAAATTCCGATGAAGAAATTGTTACAAGGGATTATATTGCCAGTGGCAAGGCGGATGTGGTCTGCATTCTGGCAGACGCTTCCCAGTTGGAGCGAAGCCTGTTCATGCTGGCGGATTATACCGGAATCCATGTCCGCGCGATCCTTCTGCTAAATATGATGGATGTGGCAAAAGCCCAGGGAAAAGAAGTCAACTGTACTGCCCTGGAAAAAGAATTAGGGATTCCGGTCCTTCCCTTTGTTGCGGCAAACCGGAAGGAATATCCTTCCCTGTATGCCGTTTTGCAGAGGACAGATCGGAAAAACTGGATTTTGCGGGACAGCCGGTTGAAAAGTTTGTATGAAAAAGAATTTGGAGAAACATGGCGTCAACTGTCCACACTCCTTCCTGAACAGGGAATTGGTGTTTATTCCGCCGGTTGGCTGGCAGCAAAACTGATCGAACAAGATCCCGTGGCACATGGAATGGTACAACAAGCGGTTTCTTCTGAACAACTGCAGGAAATTGACGCACTTTGCAGAAGCATAAAGGATGGCAGCTTACATACCGGTGACTGTAAATTTCAATGGATCGACAGTATCTTATCCGGCAATGTGAGCGGCAAATCCAGCCGTCCCAAAATGAGCCGGTTTGATATAATTGCCACATCAAAAATATGGGGCAAACCGTTGGCGTTGATTTTCATTCTGATCGGGTTGTTCCTCTCTCTGATCGTAGGCGCGCCGCTTATGATGGTTGGCGGCATGATTCCCTCCCTGATCGGTACGCCTCTGGCCGGATTGCTAAACGCCATCGGTACACCTCATTTTCTGGTATCCCTTCTGTGTGACGGCGTGATCTCCGCCATTGGCTTTGCTTTTCTGATGAGCGGCTTTGTCTTTGGCACCAGTTTGGTTTTTGGTTTTGCCGAAGAAGTCGGTTATATGGCAAGAATTTCTTATGTCTTTGATAACACGATGCAGAAACTCGGGCTTCATGGAAAAGCAATCATGCCTTTTCTTGTAAGCTTTGGCTGTAACATTGGCGGTGCTACAGGCACCAGAGTTTTGGATACCTGGGGCCAAAAGGCAGCCACGATTGCTCTTTCCTGGGTTGTTCCGTGTTCCTCCACATGGGCCGTTGTAGGGCTTGTCAGCAGCTTGTTTTTTGGAGTCAATGCAGTCTTTGTGATCCTATCCCTGTTTCTTGTGGCCGCCCTCCATTTATTTATAACAGCAAAAGTGTTTGGAAAAAAGCTGCTGAAGGAGCCTGACCGGACAGGATTGATCATGGAGCTGCCACCATACCATAACCCCCGGTGGGGAAATCTGTTCCGCTATGTTTTCAGCCGTATGGGAGAAGTACTAAAAAGGGCTGTCAAAATCATTACCTGTGTCTCCATTATTTTCTGGGCACTGTCTTACACGCCGGACGGTGTGATTGAAAACAGCATCATTTATAAGATTGGAACTGCTATTGAGCCTGTAACCATGTGGTTTGGGCTGCGCTGGCAGACATTTATGGCATGGATGGCTTCTGGCTTTGGAAAAGAATCCTGCCTGGGTGTACTATCCGCACTGTTTCATTCAGAGGGAATTTGGAACGCTATCGCCAACCAGAAATCCCTTGTTGTAGATACGGCAGCCGTTGGAAGCGGACTCCTCTCCACGATCACAAAGCCGGAAGCACTGGCGTTTACTTATACATTCTTTTTCAATATGCCCTGTATGATCGCATTCAGCTCCGCAGTCAACGAAACCCACTCCTGGAAATGGATGATTAAAATCGCCATATACTATATCGCTGTTTCCTTAATACTGGCTGCCATCGTTTATCATATCGGTCTGTTGATCTTCTAAAAGTGGTGGAGAGAAATGCTGTCAGAAATATTAAACCTTATCAAAAACGGGAAATCCTGTACAATACAGCAGTTAGCAGAGCATCTGGAAGCCCCGCCCGAAGAAGTCCAAAGAAGTATAGAATATCTGGAATACCTTGGATACATTCAAAAAATCTCTGTGGAATCGGGGTGCTGCAATTCCTGTAAAAACTGTCATGGCTGCGATAAAAGGCTGACTCAAATGCCCGTCATATGGAAAATCAATTAAACCAACTGCCCGGTCTTATGTGGCCGGGCAGTCGCAAAATCTTTCTAAAATGATAATTTATTCCAACAAAATTCCTGCAAGATATTTTCTTTTATTCGCTCCCCATCTTCCACCCCTCTGCTTTCTGCCTTACCTGCACGAACCTGCGGTACAGTCCTTCCTCTTTCACAAGTACATCATGGGTTCCACGCTGAACGATCCTTCCGTCATCCACGACAAGGATCTGGTCCGCATTCTCGATGGTCGCAAGGCGGTGTGCGATGCTGATCACCGTCTTCCCCCGGGTAAGCTCTGTAATGGCCCCTTGGATCAAGTGCTCATTTTCCGGATCGATGCTTGCAGTCGCCTCATCCAGGATAATGACCGGCGCGTCTTTCAGGATTGCTCTTGCAATGCTGATCCTCTGTTTTTCTCCTCCAGACAGGGTATCTCCTCCCTCCCCGATCACCGTATCATACCCGTCGGAAAGTGCCTGGATAAACTCATGGCATCTTGCCGCCTTTGCGGCCATTATGATCTCCTCATCCGAAGCATCCGGCTTCCCGAACCGGATATTGTTCCGGACCGTATCGTGAAACAAATAGACATTCTGAAATACCATAGAAATATTGTTAAGAAGGCTGTCACAGGTGAATTCCCGTACATCATGGCCTCCAATGAGAATACTTCCTTTCCGTACGTCGTAAAACCGGGCGATCAGACTGCAGATGGTTGTCTTCCCGCTTCCGGAAGGGCCTACGATAGCTGTAAATTTACGCTCAGGGATCGTAAAGCTGACATTTTTCAGCACTTTCCGTATATCATAACTGAAATCCACATTCCGGAATTCAATATCATAGTTCGATAAAGATACCTCTTTTCCATCCCGGTCGATATAATTTCCTTCTTTCAGAGCATCCAACTGATCCATTGTCGTATCGATCACTCCGAGCACATGAGCGCTGTCACTGATTGACTCCAGACTAGACAGGATACTGAAAGAGAAAAAGACAAACACAAGCATATAGGGAAATGGCATCTCTCCGGTAAAGCACAGCCAGCCGGATGCCGCCGCCATACATACAGATGCAGTTTTCAGCGAAAGAAGATGCAGGCAGTTTGCTGGAGTGTATCCCCATTCGATCTTCAGGCAGATATCCCGGCTGTCCCGGAAAGCATTTCTCACAGCCGCCATAGATGCTCCGTCCTGCCCGAAGGACTTCACAACAGGGAGTCCTCTTGCGTACTCCAGCACTGCAGCTGTCAGATCCCGTCCTGCCTGTGCTGAAACCGGTGCATTTTTTACACTATGCCTTGACACAAGCAGAAGAAACAGAAAAGATACAGCAGCTCCCGCCAGCGCGATCAGGCACACAAGGGGACTGAAAAAGAGCAGAAACAGAAAGATACACAGGAAATTCAGATATCCGCCCACGAAAGTATCCAGCATACGCATTCCCATATTTTCCAGAGAATGAAGCCCTGTTGTAATTGAATTCAGGATATTCCCTGTATCTACCTGCTGAAAATAGCCAAGGGACACCCGCTTCAGTGCCTCTCCGATGGCAAGCCGGTCTCTCGCTGCCAGCTCATAGCTGATGGATTCCTGACACCGTGCCCGCAGATAGTCAAACAGGAACCGGAGCAAAACCAGACCAAGGATAAGAAAGGCACTGATCCAGATCCATTTTCCATCAAAAGCAGTTCCTGCCCTTTCACTCTCGATCAGTATCCCAACCGTGTAAGCCGCCACCATCGTCGGAAGCGCCGCAAACCATGTGGAAAAGAACGAAAAAACAAAGCCCGCGTACAGCTTTCCTTTAAATTCTCCGCACCAGTCGATGATCCTCTTTACTGTCCGAAACATATTATGCTTCCTCCTTTCCGTCATTCTTGTCAAGACCAGAGTTTCCTTTCACAGAAACCGCCCAGTCTTTCGCTCCAATATGGGCCTCCCACATCTTCCGGTACAGAGGACAGGTTTCCAGAAGTTCTTCCTGTTTTCCCTGAGCCTCGATCCGTCCGTTTTTCAGCACTACGATATTATCTGCATTCCGGATGGTAGACAGCCGGTGGGCAATGACAAGCAGAGTCTTCCCCTTTGTCAGCGCAGAGAGACTCCTCTGAATCTTATCCTCATTCTCGGGGTCCGTAAATGCAGTTGCCTCGTCCATGATTACAACCGGAGCGTTTTTCAATATCATCCTGGCAATTGCGATTCGCTGCTTCTCTCCTCCGGACAGCCGTTTTCCTGCTTCGCCTGCCGGCGTGTCATATCCCTGGGGAAGCTTCCGGATAAATTCATCGCACTGTGCCGCCTGGGCAGCAGCATATACCTCTGAGTCACTTGCGGCAGGATTTCCCAGACGGATATTTTCCTTCAGGGAACACCGGAACAGGAAATTGTCCTGTGTGACAAAGCTGACGGTATCCGACAGCTGAGACAGAGGCATATCTGTGATTTTCACGCCTCCGACCAGAATCTCACCTTCCGTAATATCCCAGAACCGGGCGATAAGCCGAGCTACCGTTGACTTCCCGCCTCCGGAGGGTCCTACAAGAGCTGTAAAACTTCCGGCAGGCAGCTTAAGGTCTATCCCTCGCAACACCTCTCCGCTGTCTTCGGAGTAAGAGAAATGTACCTTTTTCAACTCCACGCTGCAATCCCGGAGATCCGCCGGCTTTTCCGGTTCCGAAAGTTCCGGCATCTCCAGATAAGTCTGAAGCTCCTCCACTGTAAGCTGCACTTCCTTTATACTGTTCATAAATACTTCAAGCTGCCCTAAGGATGTGACCATAGACATGGACAGCATCACGCTTAACGCCGCCTGCGCAGAAGTGATCTGCCCTGAAGACGCCAGAAAGAGGCTGACCGGCAGCGTACCGAGAAGTGTGGATGGAAATAAAGCAAAGGCAAGCTTAAAAGTCACCCATGTAGAGCTGAGCCACTTTACAACAAACACTTTATAATCGGTGATAGCTTTCGCGAACTTCTCATAGGACGCTCCCGAGCGGCCGAACGCCTTGATAACCTCGATACCTTCCACATATTCCACAATAGTACTGTTCATAACCGCATTGGACTCATTATATTTCTCAAAGTTCCTGCCGCTGATCTGAAATGTCAGCATCATGCAGATCATGGAAAATGGCAGTGTGATCAGGGAGGCCAGCGCGATCCGCCAGTCGACAACTGCCAGCAAAACAAAACTGAGCACCGGAAGGGCGATATGTCCTGTTCCCTCCGGAATCATATGTGCCAGCGGGGGTTCGATATTATCAATCTTGTCCACCATGATATTTTTTATCTCGCCAATGGAATGTGCTTCCACCTCGCCCAGAGGTGCATGCAGGAAGCGATCCGCGACGCGCAGTCTGAGCCCTTCGAGAATATGGTAGGCTGCATAATGGGATAATCCGGTCGACAAACCGAAAAACAAGACTTTCACCACATAAGCGGCCAGAGCAAGGCCGCTCCAGGTGAAAATGAGATACATAGTTACTGTTCCTGAAATGAAATGCTCAATAATCCTGTAAATACAAAAATACGGCAAAAGTCCTGCCAGGACACTGACCACTGACAGGCAGGTAGAAACTGCAAGCCTCCCCCTGCTTCCCGAAGCATAGTCCATAAGGCAGGAAAACCAGCCTTTCTTCTTTTTCTGAGCCATGTCGTACTCTCCTTTCCGCTAATCAAATGATTCCAGCGTCAATATTGTACGATCATCTGCCCTTGAAATCCGCTCCGGTACGTCTGATCCGTCCTGACAGGACAACTATTTTTATAGTATTCCACCATCCGGCAGCCGGCAATTCCTATATTCTGTAGGTGACTTTTTCATAACCTTCCGAAAAGCCGCCGCAAATTTACTGGGGCTGTCATATCCGACGCGCCCTGCAATCTCCGCTACACTTAAGCTTTGCCCGCTCTTCAGTAGCACAGCCGCCTGATTCATCCGGTAAGAGGTCAGCCATGCTCCCATTGTCGTGCCATACATATTGCAAAAACATTTCTTCATCATTGTCAGGGAGATGCCAAACCGCTTAGACAGTTCCTCCTGAGTGTAAGTCTCTTCCACATGCTCTTCCATAAACCGCCGGATCGCCCTGACTTTTTCCACCTGCGACTTATAAAAGTAGGGCTTTTCTTCCGAATCCTGCGGCAATTCCAACGCCTCCAGATACAGGAGCAGCTCCAGCACCTTGATCTTGAAATACATCTGCCGGATCTTCTGAGGAACTGCATACAGCTCACTAAAAATATGATCCGCTGATTCCAGACTGCGCAGTACAACAGGATAAATCCCCGGACAGAACTTTTTCTGCAGGCCGCACAGATCTACCGCGAATCCCTTGATTGCTCCGGAAACAGACTGTGCCGCCTCTGCAAGATCAAAAGCAATGGTGATCCCATGATAATGAGACAATGGGAGCACAAACTGACCGGTATGCGTCAGACGACGGTCCAGCTTCAGATCTCGTGCCTCCACATAGGAGTAGGCGTTATCTTTTGCAGTATATTCCAGCCGTCCCTCCCGGCAGTGGTCGATGCAGAAAACCTCTTTTTCCGTGCGGAACACTGAATCATAGTACTGCATGTGAAAATCATTATAAGAAAGTGTTACTCCCGGAAAGACTTCGTAAACCGTCATCACGCCCTCCCCAGTCTCATTCCGGAACTGGTAAACGCTGCAGCCGTTACTTTCCGCAAGAAGTACTGCATCATCACAGTTTTGAACCAAATCGGACATTCTTTTTTCCTCCTTCACTTTATGTTACCATTCCCGGGCTCTGATGTCTGTTCCGTTTCATCCGTCCTGCTCCAAACGGGCACTTTTCTGCAAAGAAAATACCGAAATCCCGTCGGAATATCACAGAACTTCGGTATTAGATCTCGGTATTATTTATTATGCACAGACATTCTCAAGGATCTCTTCCAGAGCGTTCCTGCTGCTTGTATGGCATCTCACCACATTTGCCTTACAGTTAAACTGTTTACAGATCTTTTTATACTGACATACCATTCTGTCATGTCCTCCAATAATAACCATTTATTCAATTATCCCTTTCCAGATCTCTGATATATTTCTCCAGTTTCCTGTGGCTGTCATTGCTGAGCACATGCTCCAGAGCACACCCTTCTTTTTCTGCCGTCTCGGGTTCGACTCCCGCCCGGATCAGAAGATTTTTATAATACTGATGCCTTTCATACACATTCTTTGCAAGTTGTTTTCCTTTTTCCGTAAGGCACACATTCCCGTTACTATCCTTTAGGGCGTACCCTTTCTTCATCAACTCTTTCACGGCAACAGATACGCTGGGTTTTGAACGGTTCAGTAAAACCGCAATATCAATATTTCTCGTCGGATGCTTCTCTGATATCAGATACGCCGCCTCCAAATAATCTTCCAACGACTGTCCCAGTTCCATACAGCATCCCTCCTTATAGGGCAGGGGACTGCCTGTTTCCAGAGTAGTCCCCTGCAGCGAAAATACATTGCTTACTTTACAAGATACACTTCTGCCTGTCCGGTCCCCAGCTCCAAAGCTGTTTGATGGTCGTTCACATAAATATCGATGTGGTTCCCGTCGATCGCCCCGCCGCAGTCCTCAGCAGTAAAAACATGACCGTTTATAATGACCTGTGTGCCATGCGGGATGACATCCGGATCAACCGCGATCGTCCTGCCCTCCACGACAGGGGTTCCCGTGGCTGCAATGCCGGTCTCCACATCACAGCAGATCTCACATGCACAGTAGTGTGTAAGCTTAAATGTTCCTAGGCTTTTCCCATACATTTCGGAAGTTGCGTTCACTTCGCTGATATTTCCGGCTGAAAGCGTATAGGCGCTATCCTCCAGAATCCGCACAGCCCATACAGCGTCCGCTGTATCCAAAGTGCCTCTCACGATTCCTGTGTCGCTGCTCTGTGCCTCAATGGTTTCCCCGTTTCCTGCGTATATTACCACATGGTAGACATCCCCGCTCTCATCTGCATAGAACACCAGATCACCAGGCTGAGCATCCTCCACGGCGATCTGGGTGCCGCTGTACGCCTGGTCGGCAGCCACCCGCGGCAGTTCATAGCCATATTCCTTATAGATGCTCTGGACGAATCCCGAACAATCCGCCCCGTCCGTCAGGCTGGTGCTACCCCATACATACGGGTTCCCTATAAACTGGGATGCAAATTCGATCAGGGACTGTCTCACCTCGCCGCCCGGAATCCCGGATTTTACAGAAGTAAGCGTATAATATAAGGCACCGTTCTCTTCCGGCCCTACTGCCTGCTCCGCAACAGAAAAGCTGTCCTCTCCTGCCGTTTCAACCTGCTTTGTCACTTCTTCGCCATAGTCAAGGTATTCACTGCCTACGAAGCCCCGGACATCTCCCGATTCAATATAGATCCATTCGTCTGCTTTGTCCGCAATGATATAGCACAGTGCTCCTTCTTCCAGCGTTCCTACGGTTTCAAAGTCAGCCCCTTTGCCTTCCCTGATATTGAGTTCAGGCACATTGACAAGGGCATATTCTTTCTCGATCACAGTCTGGTCCACAGTGGCTCTCAGGTAGGTATATGCCTGATTTTCCGCAGGCATCACCAGGGCCTCGGCGATCGGAGCCGCATTCTCGATCCCGGTATATTCCTGCCCCATGGCCTCTGCCCTTTTCTTTGCAGTTTCCTGGTACTGTTCCAGAAGCGTCTGGGCGTCTTCTCCCGTATATACTTCTTCCGCTTTCACAAATCCTCTGACCGAGCCGGATTCCACATAGAGCCAGCCATCTTCCTCTTCTTTTAAAATATAGAGAAGACCGTTTTCCCTGAGATATCCCACAGCCCGCACACCTTCCGAGAGCTGTACCAGATCTGCCCTTATCTTGTTCTCCGTCAGGCCTTCCGACAGGGAAAGTTTACTGAAATCCTTCAGGGCAGATGTCTTATCCATAGAAGCTTCCGTCAGGTCTGCTGTTTTCTCCGGCATGGCTTCCCTGATATAAATATCTCCTTTCGCAAAGCCATATTTCCTTGCCACCGTCCAGAAGCGGAAATCCTCAACAATCACCGGGGCTTCCACAATCTGCGCCCCTTGTATCAGTGCCTCGCGGTTGGAGGCACTCCCGTTCTCTGAGTCCTCCTGACTGCTCTGGTCTTCGCCCTGTTCCGGGGCTTCTATATCACCATTATCTCCAGATTCTTCCGGCTTTTCTGTATCACTGGTATCCTCATAGTTCTCCGGATCCTTATCCTCCCCGGGGACCTCTGAATCTTTCGGGGTTTCTTCGTCATCAGTGTTTTCCTGTTCTTCCGGATTCTCCGGGCTCTGCGGTCCATCCGGCTCTTCAGATGGTTCTTCTTCTGATTCCGCAATCACTTCTCCCGTGACCGGGTCGATTCTGGTCCCATCTGTCGGGCTCAGCAGATACCCTGACGCTTCATCCAGATAAACTGTTCCTGCATCAAGCATTGCAAGCACCGTATCTGAAACCGCAACAGGTGAGCCGTCCCCATCCAACGCAGTCAGCGTCCCGGACTCCGCAGCCGATGCAGGCTCTTGTGCCTGCCCCTCCGCTGCGAACACATATTGACACGGGCTCAGCAGCATCCCGCCTGCCAGCAGGAATGCCGCCGCCCGTTTCCATTTCCGTCCTGCCATATCATCCTCCTTATCTTTCTCGGTATATCTCTTACTGCCAGTTTTCCGATTCTGATCTATGACAGTCTCCCGTTAGCCATCTCATACATGATATCCGCCAGATTCATGGTGGACTTCCTGTGTGACACAAGCAGTACGGTCTTATCCCCTTTCCCTTCTTTCAGGGATTTCAGGATGATCCCTTCATTCAGGGAATCCAGGTTGCTGGTAGGCTCATCGAGCAGGAAGAAAGGTGCATCATGCAGAAACGCTCTGGCAATCCCAATCCTCTGTTTCTCGCCGCCGGACAGTGTATCGCCCAGTTCTCCGACTTCTGTGTCATATCCTTTCGGCAGCGTCATAATGAAGTCGTGAATGGACGCTTTCTTTGCGGCTTCCATGATCTCTTCCCTTGACGCACCGGTCTTCCCTATGGCGATATTGTTTGCAATAGAATCATGGAACAGGACCGTTTCCTGAGTCACATAGGCTTCCATCTCACGCAGGTCCGAGGTGTTGATCCCCCGCACATCCCGTCCTGAGATCAGGATCTGTCCGCCCTGCACATCCCAGAACCGCATCAGGAGTTTCAGCAGAGTAGATTTTCCGGAGCCGCTGGCTCCGTGGATGCCGACCACTTTTCCTTTCGGTATCTTGATGGAGTAGTCTTTCAAAATCTGTTCCTCGTCATATGCAAAGTCAACATTGTCCACCTCTGCATCGGTAAATGAAACACTCTCTGTACCTGCCACGTCCTCCACCTTCGGCTCTTCCTCAAGGATGCGCAGCACACGCTCCCCGCTTGCCAGAGTCTGGTTCAGGTTATTGGACAGACTGGCAAGAGCCGTCACCGGGCCGAAGGATCCCATCATGGCAATGGTGCCCGCCAGCATACCGGTAAGATCTGCGCTTCCCGCCTGCCTCAATGCGATCATCAGAAACAGCATTGCAAAGGAGAACAGCAGGATTGCAAGATTGGTCACGGATTTCTGGGAAGCTTCCAGCCGGTTCAGCCCTTTCTGTACTTCACCGAGCCGGTCCGAGCGCTCTGCCATTTCTTTCCTTCTCTTCTCTCCCTGCCGGTACTGGATCGTCTCGTCTAGCCCCCTGAGCGAATCCAGGATAAAACTGTTCAGATCCCCGAATCCGTTCCGGAATTCCATGCCTTTATCCGCTCCTCTTTTTCCATAAAACAGCGGAATCACTGCACCGACCACCAGATAACCTGCCAGTGCAAGGATTGCCGTAGCAGGCGAGATCCGTCCGAGAAATAAGATCATTACAAGAGAGGTCAGGACTGCGATCGCAATGGGTGAGATCGTATGTGCATAAAAGACCTCCAGAAGTTCTATGTCCGAAGTAATGACAGAGATCAGGTTCCCTTTATCCCGCCCCTCCAGTTTCGCCGGGCAGAGCTTCCGCAGTGCAGCAAATACTTTGTGCCGGATGATCGCCAGCAGCTTAAATGCAATGAAATGGTTGCAGTACTGTTCTCCATAATGCAGAATCCCCCGCATCACTGCCATTACTACCAGCGCGATAAATAAAGTCTGCGGCTCCATCCGAAGGAACATCCCGGCGCCCGAAGCCGCAAGGCTCAGCCCCAGTGTCTCCATGACCGGCTCCAGAAGGATGTGCATCAGTCCGTATCCTGCCAGGATCGTAAGAAAGATGGCGGACAGATAGCCGACCGTCCCGAGCGCAATGGCCAGGAGCATTACCGGGAGAAGAGGCTTCACCAGGCCGATGAGCTGCCCCATGATACGGACGCCGCTCCGTCGGCCGCCCGCCTGTGTCTCTGTCATCTCCATGCCGGCAGCCTTCTGATTCATTTCTCCATTCATGCCGTCGCCTCCTTCCCGTACTGCTCCAGTTCCATCTGCGAACGATAAAGTTCCGCATAGTCGCCGCCCGCTTCCATCAGTTTTTCATGGGTTCCTGTTTCTGCGATGCGTCCTTCCTTCATCATATAGATCCGGTCCGACTTCACCACGTTTGCCAGCCGGTGGGAGATCAGGAGAATGGTCTTTGTCTCTGCCAGCTTATGGATCACATCCATGATCATCTCCTCGCTCTCCGCATCAATATTCGAAGTCGCCTCGTCAAAAATATAGACCGGTGTGTCGTGAAGAAGTGCCCGGGCGATGGCAAGTCTCTGGCACTGTCCGCCGGAGAAGTTGCCCCCTTTCTCCAGGACTTTTGTAAAAAGTCCCTGCTGTGCCTGGAGGAATCCCCACAGGTTCACTTTCTCAAGGGCGTCCTTCATTCCATCTTCTGTCGCATCCGGTTTTCCCATCCGCAGGTTGTCCGCCACAGTCCCTTTAAAGAGATAACTGTTGTGGCTGACCAGGGTGATCTGCTCCATCAGGCTGCTTTCCTGTATTTCAGAAAGTTCTTTTCCCTCAATTGTCACACTCCCCTGATATCCATGATTCCTCCCCATGAGGATCGCTGCCGCCGTGCTCTTTCCGCAGCCGGACATCCCTACAATGGAAGTAAAGCTTCCCGCCGCGAATTCCATGTCGATCCCTTTCAGGATCTCCCGGTCCTTTTCATAGGAGAAGCGCACTCCCGAGAACTCGATATCCATTTCCTTGCCGTCCAGCCGCCCGGTTTTCTCTTCCGGCTCCGGCAGGTCCAGCAGCGCGAAGATCTTGTCGCTTGCCGCCATCCCGTTCATGGCAATGTGGAAGAACGATCCCAGAAGACGCAGCGGAATGAAGAATTCCGATGCCAACAGGATCAGCATCAGCGCTCCATGAACACTCAAATTCCCTTTCATGAATTGAGTGAGCGTCACGATCATCCCCACCGCTGCGCCGCCGTAGGCGATGATATCCATAACGCTGGTAGAGTTGAGCTGCATGGTCAGCACCTTCATAGTGATCTGCCGGAACCGCTGGGATTCCTCATCCATCTCTTCCGCTTTCTTCTCATCTGTGCGGTAGATCTTCAGTGTCGTCAGGCCCTGCAGGTTCTCAAGGAAGCTGTCGCCCAGTTCCGTGTAGATGCCCCAGTATTTATTCAGAAGTTTCTTCGCGATCTTCTGGACCGCAACAATGGAAATGGGGATCAGAGGAACACAGACGAGCAGGACAAGGCTTGCCTGCCAGTTTACAAAGGACAGGATGACAAACAATGTCACCGGCGCCAGCAGGCTGTAGAAGAGCTGGGAAAGATATTTCCCGAAATAGGTCTCCAGCTGCTCTACCCCTTCCGCCGCCATCTGGACGACTTCGGACGTGGTCACTTTCTCCCGGTAGGACGCTCCCAGACGGAGCAGCTTGCTGTAGATCTTATCCCTTAAGATCCGCTTTACGTCCACGCTAGCGTGGTAAGACGCATGGGATGCCTGCCTGTCACAGACAAACCGCAGGAGCAGCGCCACAATTACCAATGCACCATAGTAAGCCGCTGTCCGAGATGTCACCTCCCCAAACAGCGCAGTCTCCAGCAGCATGGATGCACTGTAGATCACGACAACCTGGCAGAGCAGGGCCAGCCACTGCCAGATCACCTGATATATGATATATTTCTTTGCGTGAGACAACAGCCCCACGAGTCGTTTCTTGATCATAGTATCCTCTCTTACTCTTACTTCTGCTTATTCTTCTCTCTTGCACTGCACACGACATGCCATACGGCAAGCACCGGATGGTACAGGAGCATCCGCGGTCCGGAAAACCGCATGACCTGCCGGATCTTTTCCCGCATTTCCGGTTTATAACAGTGGACGCTGCAGTTGCTGCAGAAAGTTTTATTCTCCATAAAAGGACATTTCTCGCTGCGCAGCCTCGCATATTCGGTGAGTTCCCGGCAGGCCGGGCACATCCTGCCCGACTTCCGGTCATAGCCTTTATGGTTCTTCCGGCAGTACAGGCGGATCATTTCTTCCACCACATACTGCTCTTTCCTTCTCTTTTCTTCAATGGCCGCCGCCCGTCTTCCATCCGGGCTCATGTTTCCGCCGCCTCTTCCGGCTTAATGGTCTTCACTCGCAGAAAGAAATACAGCAGATGGCATACCCAGACAACAGCCAGGCACGCTCTTCCTATAGGTACATTTTTCATCAGGATGAAGCCGATTGCCATGACCACTGTCACAGTCCCTACAATGCGAAGCTTCGTTCCCATCGTCATGGTGCGCTGCTTCACAAAGCTGTCCAGATGCTTTTTATAAAGGTTTGTGCTTACAAACCAGTCATGGAGCCTCCTTGAACTTTTGGCAAAGCAGAATACAGTCGCCATAAAGAATGGGACGGTCGGGAGGATCGGCAGTACGATCCCCACTGAGCCAAGCCCCAGGCAGATAAACCCCAGTATGATCCAAAAAATCCTGAGCGGATTCTTATTATTCATTTTCATTCACTCCTGTTTCCCGTACTTTCCGCATAATCTTCTGTCCGCGTCAGGCAGCTCACACGGTCAGTACGAATTTCTTTCCTTCTATTGTGGTCACTCCAAGAGAGATTCCGTACAGTTCCCGGATACACTCTGTGGTGATGATCTCATCCGGAGTCCCCTCTGCCGCTACGTGTCCGTCTTTCAGCCCTATGATCCGGTCTGAAAAATGGATTGCCTGGTTAATATCATGGAGTACCATGATGATCGTGATCCCGTATTCCTGATTGAGTTTTTTCACCAGCTCCAGGATTTCGATCTGATACCGGATATCCAGATAAGTAGTCGGCTCGTCCAGGAACAGGATCTTCGTATTCTGAGCCAGCGCCATGGCGATCCATACGCGCTGCCTCTGTCCACCTGACAGACGGCTTACTTCCCTGTCCCGGTACTTCTCCACGTTCGTCACTTCCATTGCCCAGTCGATCAGCTTTTCATCTTCATCGCTCCGGCTCTGCATCATCTTCATGTGGGGCGTCCGCCCGAAGGAGACCAGCCGTTCCACCGTGATATCGTCTGCCGAGGTATTGTACTGGTGTACGATGGATACTTTCCGGGCAAATTCCTTCAGGGCAAGGTTCTGGATGTTCTTCCCGTGCAGGAAGATATTTCCCTTTCTTGGATATAAATTTTTCGTCATCAGATTAAACAGTGTTGACTTACCACATCCGTTTGCCCCCATGATCGTCGTGATCTTCCCCTCCTCGATCTTGAAGGAGGTGTCTTTTAACACCTTGTTCTTCCCGTAGGAGAAGAACAGGTTCCGCACTTCCATGGCAGGCTTTTTGTTATCCTCATGCTGCATATTTCTTCGACCTCCTTAACAGAATGATAAAGAACGGCCCTCCGATCACGCTCATGATGATGGATGCGGACACCTCGTAGGGCGCCGCCACCGTCCTGCCGATGGTATCGGCAAGCAGGAAGGTAAAGGCTCCTGCCAGCATGGAAAACGGGATCAGCGCACGGTGGTCGCTTCCCACCAGGATGCGGCCGATATGCGGTACGATCAGCCCAAGGAAACTGATGGCTCCCGCCACCGCCGTGGAGATGCTCGCCAGGAGCACCGCGATCAGGGAGATCACGATCCGCATCAGGTTCACGTTCACGCCCAGTCCCCGCGCCGTCTTGTCCTCCAGTGACATCAGGTTGCACATCTTCGAAAACAGAATGGCAAGGATCAGCCCGATGATCACATAGGGCAGGAGTGTCTGTACATCGTCCCATGTCTTCTGTGTGATATTTCCCTCCACGATGGAGGCCACCCCCGAAGAGTTTCCTCCCGTCATAGAGTTAAGCGCATCGGAAAGGCCAGTGAACATGGCGCTTACCGCCACACCGGTCAGGATGATCCGCAAAGGGCTTAACCCCCCTTTCCATGAAAGGCTGTACACCAGGAAGAATGCCAGCACACCTCCCGCAAATGCAAACAGCGGAGTAAAGAAATACAGGGACGGCAGAAATGCCGTGACCAATACTGCCACAAAGCTTGCCCCGCTGGAGATGCCGATGATCCCCGGATCAGCCAGCGGATTCTTTAGCACCGCCTGGAACAGCACACCGGAAACTGCGACTGCAGCTCCCGCAAACAGGGAGATTACGATCCTCGGGAATCGGAGGTCATAGATTGCCGCCACGTTCTCGATCCGCTCGATGAACAAGCCCCGGAACAGCTCGGATGGCGATACCTGCAGGCTCCCGAAATTCACGGAAGCAAAGATCAGGACTACCAGCAGTACAGCCATAATGATAAAGGAAAGGGCTGCCCGCGCTGTCTTCTTCTTTTTCCGGCTCTTATCCATCTTCCGGATGTCTTCAGATTTGTTCTCTTCACTCACGGTCATCCCTCCTTACTTTGTGATCTCCTGCAGAGTTTCTTCATCTATCTTCTCGGAAGCTTCACTCTCCTCTGCCGCTTTCGCTGCATTGTCGCTGTTCTCCCTTGCTTTTTCTTCGTCCTCCTCGCTCTCGGGATAGAGGATCGGCTGAAGCTCTTCCAATGCCTCCGGATAGTCAAAGGTAGCACTCATACCGAACAGTTCATAGGTAAGGTAGTATACCCGGTCGTTCTGTACCGCATCAAAATGCTGCCAGATATCGTTGGTCTCAAAATCCTCCTTAAACATCTCCGTAACCTGATCCGGCAGTGCGTGTGCCGCACAGAGGATGATATCCGGTTCTTTCGTCTTCATGTCCTCCGTATTTACGGTCAGGAACTCCTGGTCTGTTCCGGCATAGACGTTTTCACCGCCTGCCAGTTCCACCAGACTCCCTACATAGGAATTCTCCGTCGCAATGATATAGCTTCCGGGAAGCCCCATCAGGATCAGCACCTTCGGGCTCTCCTTCCCTTCGTTCCTGGTGCTGTATTCTTCATAAAACTCCGTAAATTCGTCCACCAGCTCCTGCGCCTGCTCTTCCCTGCCGAAGATCTCGCCTAGTTCCTGGATAGACCGGTACATGCCCGGCACGCTTCTTAAGTTCAGGAATGCCCAGTCCGTATCAATTGCTTCGTACTTGGGCTGCAGGTCGGACTGGAGGCTGGCAGGGCTTAAGATCCAGTCCGGGGAAAGGGATGCCACGATCTCCATATCCGGGCTCATGGATGTCCCTACCTGCTCCACTTCCGCATACCGTTCCGGTATAGTGGATATGGTGCTGGAGCACACCCCCACAAGATCCAATTCCAGCCTGTCACAGATATCCGCTGTAGCCGGGGAGGTCGCAATGATCCGCGGCTCTTCGTCCATCGCCGTCACCTTCGCTTTTGCTGCCTCTACTGCTGCTTTCTCTTCCGGGTCTGTGATCTCAAGCAGTGTCTCCGCGCTCTGTGCCGTGCCGGACGCTGCCACTGACGTGTCCGACGAACCACCGCTCTGGTCCACGCATCCGGAAACCAGGAAGCAGGTCAGCATTGTTGACGCCAGCACGCCGGACACCCTTCGTTTTCTGTCCATTATTTTAAGTCTCGTCATCATCATAACCTCCACCCCATCTTCTCCAGTTCTTCCGGAAGAAATAGACGATCACCGCCGCGACGCCCATCAGGATCAGACCGGATATGGTGATCGCCGCTCCAATGGCGAATGCGCTGTTCCCTCCGGAAGATGTTGATGCATCTTCCTCAGACGCTGCATTCTCCGCCGTGGACAGGCTCAGCCCCTGGGCTCCGTTCAGTTCCGTATCCGTGACGGAATCCGTCGAAGGCGTTGCCGCCTCCTCTATGGAGCTGGACAGCTCCGGCGCTGTGCTGTCTGAGCTGCTCTCGGATGAATCCTCTGTGTCAGAAGATCCTGAAGAAGAAAGTCCGGCGCTGCTCTGCAGGGAAGAACCGGAACTGGATGAACCGCTTCCTGAGCTGCTTTCCGTACTGCTGCTTCCGGAATTGCTGCTCCCGGAAGAGTTGTTGCCTGATGAGGTGCCGCCTGAACTGCTGCTTCCGGATGCTTCCGTCACAATGGTAGCGTTCATATCAGTATTATTTCCTGCTGTGTAATCACTGGGATAGAGATAAAATACAACGTCCCTTCCCATGGGATCTACATACATGGAAACCCTCACCACGCAGTTCTCGCTGGGCACCTGTATGGCGATATCATTGGTTGTCCCGTTGCTGTCCGTACCGCTTCCGGTCACTCCAACCGCCGGACTGGACCATCCGGAATCGCCGACATTCTGGACCCAGAAGCTGTGATTTGATGTATAGTCCATCAGACTCATGCGGATCGTCAGGTAATATTCTCCGCTGTCTGTCAGTTCCAGGATTCCTGTTGTATAGACCGCGCCTTCCACCATGCCCTGCCCGGTGGCATAGGACGCCTCTCCGCCGGAGTCTTCGATCACTCCGGTAACAGGATGAGCATAGCATGGATGGATCACGCAGGTATACACATTCCCGCTTGCCGCCTGTACCGGCACGGCGCTCATGCCAGCCCCCATCACAGCAAGCACAAAGACTGCCAGCAGCCCGGCAATGGCCTTTCTCATTCTCTTTATCGTATTCATTGATCTCTCCTGTCTGTAATCGATATGCAGTTACTATTCAGTAACGATATATATGCAGGCAGATATTTCCGCCTGTTCCCGGAAACACCGGGAAGGAGCCGCACGTTGCCGCCGCCCCTTCCCGCTCTTTAAAGTATTAAACTGTTTCCTTATCTTTCTTCTGTGTTCTTCTCTGCATTACGCCCGCAAGAACCGCCATGCAGCCGATCGCCAGCAGTGCGGCAAATCCGCCGTAGCCTGCCGTCGTATCATCCGTCTTCACGCTGGATGCGGAAGAAAGCCCGCTTCCACTTTTCAGGGAAGAAGATCCGAGACTGGAACCACCCAGGCTGGAAGACCCGAGGCTGGAGCCGCCAAGATTGGAAGTTCCCAGTGTGGAGCCTCCTGTCAGACTGCTTCCGCCGGTCAATCCGCTTCCGCCATTATTTCCATCATCTCCTTTGTCATTATTGTTGTCATTGTTTCCATCGTCCTCAAAGTCCGGATCGTCAGATGATGTAAGCTGCAGAGTACTCCAGTCAAGTTTCAGGTAAACCGCCTGGGTGCCCGTTCCGTCAGCGATAGATTCCATGATCGGGACAAATACCTGAAGCGGTACAAATCCGTCTTCCAGAGCCTCCGGAATCAGTTCAAAGGTCACATAATCCGGATAGTCTGTTCCGAAAGAATCACTGACACGGTTTCCATCCTCGTCCGTCTGGTAGGAATCAATGGTCACATCTGCAAGGTCTCCCTGTGGAACGCCGTACTGGTTCGTGGTGTAGCCGGTCAGGAAATACTGCAGGTCTTTTAAGTAGCCGTACTGTCCGGCATACTGAAGACCATTGAAGTTCATAGTAATGTAATACTTACCGTTCTCAACTGTCAGCTTGAGCGTGTGATTGATCGCCGCATTGGACATGGATTCGGAAGTTTTATCTGTCTTCACCATCTCTCCATAGATGGAGTATATGCCGTCGGCAAGATTCTCGATGTCGAGGTCCGTATTTCCGCCATTGTTGCCATCATCATTGTTGTCATTGCCACTTCCACCGTCACCGGTTCCTGTTCCGGGTGTTTCTGCGGGCTTGGTTTCCAGTGCAAGGATCGCATAGTAAAGTTTTGAGGTCTGCTCATTCACTTCTTCCTGTGTTACGTCATCGCTGGTATAAACCGCGTCCGCTTGCTCAATCGCCGCTTTCAGAGCTTTAATCGTTACGTCTGTAAACGAGCTGTCTCTTCCCGCAAGGTTGGATGCCGTCATGAGCATGGAGTAAAGCCCGTCTTTTACTACATCTGAGGATTCTGTGATCTGAACCATGTTGTTCAAATAGTAGTTTAGAATCGATGCGTGTCTGTCAACGTCCGTCTGGCTGCTTCCAGCATTCTCATAAACTGCGAGTGCGCTGTCGTACAGGCTCTGCAGTGTATCCAAAGATGCCCCGCTATAGTTTTCTGTGTCTTTCAGGCGCTCCTGCGCTGCCTCAAGTGCAGCCTGCAATTCCGTCTTATCCGCGCTTATCACGTTCAGCCCGTCAATTGCCTGGCGGAGACGCTCTGCCCACCAGCTCACCTGTGTCTGCGTTGCTTCCGGGTTCCCGTAAACAACTTTCGCTGCATTCAGTACCCACTCCAGATTCTGGCGGGAAACATCTGTATATGTAACATCTTCCCTGTTCAGCGCCTCTTCTGCTTCGGTGATCCGCTCTGATAGAGTTTCTTTATCCGAATCGATCGTCTGAGTTGTAAACAGGTTCTGTGCGCTCTGGAGCGCTGTTACCATCTTGTCAACCATTGTCTGGTCGATATTCATGTTATTATTGAATGCATTTCCTGCTGTGACGGCTGCTTCAAGCACGGAAACATCTTCGCTTCTGTAACTTCCTCCGGATACTTCGTCAAGAAGCGTAGAAGCATTTGTGATCTCCTGCTCAAGGGAAGCCTTGTCGGTATCGGTTGCACCGCTGATCTGTGTCATATCTGTCCATGAATCAATATCAAGCCGTAGTTTTGCATTCTGTGTTCCGCTTGCCTGATTGATTGATGCCATAACGGGAACATAGACCTGAATCCAGTATTCTGTATAATATCCGCCGTTTCCGTCCGATTCGACAGGGATCTCCACTGTCTTCAGATAGGAGCCCTCCGTCTGTCTGTAACTTGCAAAAGGATCCACGCCGTTATTGTATGCAAAGGTCTCCGCAACTTCCTCATCGGTATAATACGAAAGAACAGATGCGCTCGTCGCCGTCAGCCCGCTCGGCAGCGCGGAGTCATGGTAGTTTGCATAGTACCCGATCGTCTCAAGGTATCCGGTCATGCCTGTAATAGTAAGCGGCTGGAAAGTAAGCCGGATCGCAGTCGGCACTCCATTCTCTACGACCACCTGTGCTTTATGGTCTACTACTGCGCTGTGTGCCATGCTGGTCTGCGTTCCATCCGTATCTGTTGCCTGGAGAACTGTTACTGCTGTCTCATACACACCGTCTGCAAGCCCATCCTGTTCTTTTAACATCGCTCCGTCTGCATCTACGATCATCTGGTAATGGCGGTCAACATCTGCCTGGGATGCGGAAGCATCTTCAAGCACTGCTTTTGCCGCTGTCAGGGCACTGTTCAGCAGATTCAGGCTCTCCTGTGTGCATCCGTCATAGGTCCCGTCTGCGATCAGCCCTTCCGCCTGATCCACAAGGTTCCTGAGATCATCTTTATTCACGGAATCATCAAGGTTGCTGATTGCCGCTGTCAGGGCGTCGATCATATCCTGCACTTCCTCTGCTGTCGCATTATCATCATTCAGAACTTCTTTTGCGCTCTCAAGAATAGAGGTCAGGTTGTCATATCCTGAATAATTATCATTCTCAATCGCTTCCGCCGTCTCGATCAGCGACTGCAGTTCCATCTTGTCTACTACTGCAACAAGTCCTGAATCAAGGAACGTCTGAAGCTTAAGTTCCATAGCCTCCACTTCTGCTGCGCTCGGATTTCCGGAGAGGAGTTCCTCCGCTTCAGCAATGAGGTCAAGAAGTTCTTCCCTGCTCTCTGAGGTATAGTCCGTATTCTCCGCCTCATTTTTTGCTGTTTCGATCAGCGCCTTAAGGTCTGTTGTATCTCCGGCCAGCGCACCCAATGCTGTTTCAAGTGCAGTCACCTGAGCATCCACTTCCTCCTGGAAAGCGGTCGGATCGTTATAAACTGTCAGTGCATTGGCAACTGCTGTCTCCAGAGCTGCAATTGCAGCATCATCGTATGTGCCTGGTTTCTCAATCTGCTCTTCAATACGGGCATTCGCAGTTTCAAGCGCTGTTCCTAAAGACGTCTTATCTGATCCTGATACCGAGGTCAGTTCTCCAATGTTAAGCCACGTATTGTGTTCTTCTCCATTTGCGTCTGTATATTTCACAGCCAGATTTTTGTAAACACTTTCCGCAGCCCCGCCTGTCACTGCAAACGATGAGCGAAGGGTGTACGCAAATCCAATGATCGTTCCGTTGGAATCCTGGATTGCATCTGCTTCGGTATAGTCTCTCGTGTCAATATTATAATATGACATAGACTGTATTTCTGTTGTGTCCAGTCTGATATCTGTAGTATTGCTGGAATTAACATTTACTCTTGCGCGATTGATTGCAGCTCCGCCATCCGTCAGGCTAACGTCCGCCGTATATAACCCGTCTGCCGCCGCTGTTCCCGCAAGGTAATGGTCAGTCAGATAATCTATCGCTGTCTGGAGTGTCCAATATGCATTGGTTTTTTCCTCACTATCGTTTCCATCTGCTGCTGTCCTCGCCGTTTCTATTGCTGCTTCTATTCCACTGTCATCCCATGCAGAAGGTGTAAACTCCTCCCATTTCATCTGTTCTGCCACTAAAATTGCTTCAGATAACGCATCGGAAATCGGGGCTTCTGTCGACGTATCCGACTGCTTAATAGCGGTGGAGTAATCAACAATAAAGTACGCGCACTCATCCGCATGTCCTACAGATCCATTATCTACATCTGTCAGTCCGTCCATCAAAGGAATCCGAAAGTTTGCGCGATAGAAGCCCGCATCAGTTTTCGGAAGCTCAATATAAATCTTCTCTGCATAATAAGGGTAATAGATCTGCCGCCCGGCTCCAAGCTGTTCCGTATAAAGGCTGCCGTCATCCGCTCTCTTATATTGTTCGATCACAGGATAAATATACCCTCTGCTCTCATCGGTGTCATCAAAAATGTTGCCCTCCGTATCGGCTCCTTCTACCATATATTGAAGGTTCATACGGGTAAGGAACCCTGTTACGGTTCCCATATCTACACCTTTGATATCCAGCTCTAGCCGTACCGTATCGCCGTCCACAATCAGAGTCGCCGGTTTATTAAATACGTTGTCTGACATGGAGCTGCCATCTGCACTCTTATGGCGCAGGAACCATTCAACAGTGTATACGCCATCTGTAAGGCCTTGATTTTCCGCAGAAGTAGTAATATCAAAAGCCCTCGTCAATGCATACTGTCCCATCTGGTTCGTATCATAGACCGCATAGCCATCTTTCATGCTGCCTATTACTCTGTTTGTCGCTTCCTGCTGGATTCTGAGGGTACTGTCGTCCTCTGTCCATCCCTCCGGAAGTGGAATGCGGAGCGTTCCTTTGCTTGATACTGCGCTTATATTTCCCTGTTCATCCACCACCTGAATATCGTAAAGCCGGTAATCCTTTACTCTTCCTTCAATCGTCGCGTAAAGTGCAGAAAAGGCTTCATCCTCCGCACTTCCTACTGTCACTTTCAATTTCGCTGTTTCAGAGACATTCGCCGTTGTAGTCACGAACTCAATGCCTGTCGTCTCATCTTTTAACGTAATCCCTTTTACCGCCTTTTCCGCCAAACGAAGTGCGCCATACCAATAAGTCGTCGTTTCTCCTTCTGTCACAGTAAATTCAACAATCGGTCCAAATACCATATCGTTATAATCTGTAAGGTCGAAGGTCAACTGGAATTTTCCTTCCTTCATATCTACGGTAGCATAATTTTCTGTACCATAAGGATAAAATGTATGACTTTTATTATACTGTTTCCATGAGACCGCCTTACGCACCGACTTTATCTGTTCTTCCCCTTGCTCCGTCAATGTAAAAGTTGCCGTCGCCTCGTTTCTTTCTACTGCTACCTCGACTTCTGTATTAACTAGCGCCGAAATCTTTTCGGTGATGGTATTATCTATTTTTTGCTGATATCTTCCTACTCGCGTAGCATTATACGTATTTCCAAACACATAACTCCACGTATAGTTATTATCTTCTATTTTTCCTGGTAATTTTACTCCTTGCGAATACGACAAATCTATCTGCCTTGCTTTACGAGTCGTACTTCCATCTGTTTGAGGATAAACAATCATGATGGAATTACCAAGATTCTCTATCATAAGAGTAAGGTCTCTATATCCCAAAGTTTCGTTATAGACTCCCCATTCAAAATCTGTCCTCCAATAAGAAGATTGGTTCCAATAGAAGTCATCTATATTTCCACTTCTCTGGTCATTGATATCCGCCAAATCATAAATCGTCAGCCCTTCTTTTGCTATTTTTACCTCTGCTATTTTTTCATCTGTCATCCCCATCAGACGTAACGTGACTTTATATTTTCCATCTACCGCTTCAATCCTTGCGTTACGATATATATTATTACTGAACTGCTCATATGTAGACGTAGCACTAGTCCCACTTCTGACAGAAACCGGCACACTATATATTCCGTTTTCTAACTGCGTTTCATTTTCCGCTGCGGAAACAGTGAGAAGGTTGGTCATTCCAGAAGAAAAAAGAAGTGCAAAAGAAAGGATAAAAGCTACTATTTTTTTCATTTTCTTCACCTTTTTCTAACCTTGTAGGTTCCCGCCGGTGCAGCCGCAAAAGCCGTCACTCCCATCGCCATGATCATCATAGCCGCCATACCGATTGCTGCAAACTTCTTAAAAAGCTTTTTCATAAAATGCTCCTTTCCTGCCCATTCGGGCAAATAAAAATAATGGTGTTTCGAAGGGAACCATACACATCCGCCATTCCCTAGTCGAAACACCACAAAAAACAAGAGTAATTTTGGCCATATATGGTTAGTTCCTTCTTTCTTTGATTAGTTATCACTAACCTCAACAAGTATATACCATATGCTTCCAGTTACTGTCAAGCATATTTTTCAATAAGTTTGTTTCTTCTTGGTTAATTTTTTGACTTTTAATTATATTGCATTATATATTCTGTCTTTTTATGTTATTTTCAAATCTTAATTATATATTGCAATCATACTATTCCTTCAGGACGCCCTCCTTATCACATCCAAAACACCAACAGGGCTGTGCTCTCCGGCATATGTCCGTTGCCAACGCTGCAGGTCACTGTGATCGGCAGCGTTCCCTTAATCTCACCGCCCGTACCAATATGAATCTTAAATGCTTCCAAAGGGAGTTTTATAACTTCTGCTCCCTCTCTCAGTTCTTCCACAAGCTGCAGTACTCCATTGTGTTCATATTTCAGGCTTCGGATTTTACCAGTCATAATCTTCCCGTCAAGTCTTGATCTTGCCTGCATCTCACAGGGATGCAGCAGAAGGTACGCATCCCCGTTTTCTTTCGTCAACTCGGCTGTAGAATCAAACGCTCTGTTTCCCATAGAAAATGGACTTTCACCATTCTTTCGCCGGGTCATCCGGTAGACTACAATACGGACAGGAAGATGTTCTCCCTCTTCTATGTTGTATTCGAAGTCCTTCATCAGGCTCTTATATTTCCTGTTCTGCGGTTTCACCAGTTCCTCATGGACAGAAAGAATAGATTCCACCAGAAAGGGATCCATATCCTCTACCATCATCCGGATATGCTTTTCTCTTTCCGATTCCGGGATGTCAATATCGTCCAGATATTTTTCCAACCGGCCGATCAGGTTTTCATAAGATTTTATCCATTCTTCTCCATAGTCTGTGAACGTATAGTACTGTGTGATCAGTCCCTGCTCAATTGCTTTTTTCAGGCTTTTATTTATTCCGGGTCTGGACACATGACACCGCTCTGCTATGACCACCTGAAATCCCCGTTTTACCGGCTGCAGTTTTTTCAGCTCGATCAGATACCGTATCTGTAGTAAAGAGGGCCTTCCATCCCGTTTTAAATTATCTCCCGTTGCCATACTTTTCCTCCCGTCACACTACATGCACATTGATTTCCCTGTAGTCCAGCATAAGCGGATCTCTCCCGTCTTCTGTCACCGCGATCACGAGATTACCTTCTGTGACAGGAGCCTGTGCGCTGACCGAATACTCAAACAGATACGTCGGAAGATAAATCTGTTCTGGATCACCGTCAGCCTGTATCCAGTCATCTTTTTTCCTGTACCACAGGCTTACCATCTTTTCCCGCTTCCTTTTCCGGATGCAGAAACGACTTTCGCCCTCTTTTACCTCTAAACAGACATATGGTTCAAAAAGCTTCCACTCCCGGGCGATGATCCTGGGCTGTCTTCGTTCGATTTCATAAATCTCCATCGCCATCTCATAAGTCCCCGGTTCAAACAGAAGGGACAGGTCCATGTTGGAATAGCTTCTGTCATATACATCGCCACGGATCAGAAAATTGGTGATCCCTTCCATGGCTGCCCGGCTGAGCGTATGTTCAACCCGACAGGCATCCCTCTCCGCTTCCTCCTGATCCATTCCGCTGACCATCTGAAAAAACTGGGTCAGTTTATGATGGCGGTCAAGGCACTCTTTTCCTCTCATCTTGCCTATATCAGTCAGGATGATCAGATCATCTTCCATCTTAATATATCGATGATTCATCAGGCGCCTGGCAAGGCTTCTCAGATGTGTCTTGTTTTCTCCGGTCTCCATTGCAAAATCAACCAAACGCATCGGCTCCCCGTTCCGCCAGTGCTGATAGATCACCTCGAGGAAATCTTCTTCCATCTCCTCTACATTTTTCGGGACATTCGTGCCGATCTCTCCGGCGGCAGACAGATTTTCATTTTTCTTCATATTCCACGATCCTTTCACGGTTATTCCTGCTCCCCGGCAGTATCAGTACTCTGCGCATCCACACAGACTGCGTGGACTGCAAACCGTCTGCTGTATCCGTCTCCGGTACAAGTGGACAGCGTCATGACCTTATGGCTGCTGTCCGGATGGATGCCTGTGTCGATCAGGGAACCATTGGCCATGCCGTCGATCAACGCCTGATACTCTTCTCCCGGTTCGTATCCGATCTTATAGACATCTCCTCCGCTTACTGCATTCTGGCAGGCGAATACCTGATACCGATATGCCAT
>ERZ826396.830-NODE-830-length-41497-cov-6.653250_pt1 | contig 41497 bp, 37 predicted proteins | sample MGYA00519926_ERZ826396 | MGnify/ENA primary metagenome ERZ826396 (study PRJEB31778, sample SAMEA3449230) | human gut metagenome | biome: human gut; feature: human-associated habitat; material: faeces | place: United Kingdom | collected 2010/2012 ... | reverse complement strand
GTATTTATACTACAGCCGACGCGTTTTGGAGCAGTGACAAACTGACTGGTAGTCAAACGACAGGTGCTCACGATCGGATAGCCATCGGGTTTTGGAGCAGTGACAAACTGACTGGTAGTCAAACTGAAGAAGCGGGACTTGAAAACACGCTAAGGTTTTGGAGCAGTGACAAACTGACTGGTAGTCAAACGCAGGAAATCGAGTACAAAGACAAGACATAGTTTTGGAGCAGTGACAAACTGACTGGTAGTCAAACCTTTTGGCTCACCATCGTTGCCCCCCTTCCGTTTTGGAGCAGTGACAAACTGACTGGTAGTCAAACCCCTGCGCGTCGTAGCCCACAAGGCCCTGCGTTTTGGAGCAGTGACAAACTGACTGGTAGTCAAACACGCCATCAACAACGCGCGTGACACGGTCGGTTTTGGAGCAGTGACAAACTGACTGGTAGTCAAACTATGAGGTTCTCGACCTGCAGGGCGTCGCCGTTTTGGAGCAGTGACAAACTGACTGGTAGTCAAACACGTCGAAGCGCAGTTCCTCCCAGTTCTCGGTTTTGGAGCAGTGACAAACTGACTGGTAGTCAAACATGTTCTCTATGCGGTATCCATCGTTATACGTTTTGGAGCAGTGACAAACTGACTGGTAGTCAAACACGTCCGAGGCAACGTGCGCGCACCCTGTTTTGGAGCAGTGATAAACTGACTGGTAGTCAAACCGCTGCTCATAGACCTCGCGCCACTCCCCTGTTTTGGAGCAGTGACAAACTGACTGGTAGTCAAACATCCTCTCGTTCATCCGGCGCGCCAGCCGCGTTTTGGAGCAGTGACAAACTGACTGGTAGTCAAACTGTTCGCTCATGCCGCATCACCGTCTCCCAGTTTTGGAGCAGTGACAAACTGACTGGTAGTCAAACGCGCCGCATCATCAAGCTCGAAGAGAGCAGGTTTTGGAGCAGTGGCAAACTGACTGGTAGTCAAACCGCCACGCTCACGTACTTCCACGGATGGTCGTTTTGGGGCAGTGGCAAACTGACTGGTAGTCAAACGGAAGTGGCGAGCTCGGAAGATGAACGCAGCGTTTTGGAGCAGTGGCAAACTGACTGGTGGTCAGACAAACGGCTGATACGCTCGTTGCATGCGCTGGTTTTGGTGCGGTGACGAACCGACTGTTAATCAAGCTAATCTTGGGCGCGTAGCCTTCGGTAGCCGTTTTGGAGCGGTGGCTGGCGGACTGGTGGACATAAACGAATAGGATGACCAACCGGAGGGCATCGCTTTAAGATACAGGGGTGGGAGGGTGTGAGGTTGGATGCGTCTTCCGTCGTCGGTTAACAATTGCCGGTGGTTTTCAGGGCGATTGCCTGTACCATAATAGGGATAGATAGTTTATACTCGCACGTAGGGATTGCAAGCGGACCTGTTGCGAGGAGGAACCATGGCCGTCAACCGTCAGAAGCTCAAGCTGCTGTACCTCATGCGGATGCTCGAGGAGGAGACCGATGCCGAACGCGGCCTCACGATGGCGCAGATCATCGGGAAGCTGGAAGCGCTGGGCATCTCGGCCGAGCGCAAGTCCATCTACCGCGACATCGAGGCACTGCGCGAGTTCGGCGTGGACGTGCGCACCTACCAGCGCGCGCCGGTGGAGTACGCCGTGGAGCACCGCGCGTTCGCGTTCGCCGAACTGCAGTTGCTGGTGGACGCGGTGCAGAGCTCCCGCTTCCTCACGCAGCGCAAAAGCGATGCGCTGGTGGAGGGCGTGAAGCAGCTGGCCTCGCGGCGGCAGCGCGCGCTGCTGGACAAGCGCGTGCACGTGGAAGGCCGCATCAAGATGCAGAACGAGTCGGTGTTCGGCAGCGTCGACCGCATCCAGGAGGCCATCGCGCTCAAGCGCCGGATCTCGTTCGTCTACTTCAAGTACGATGCGGCGAAGCGCAAGGCGCTGCAGCATAACGGCGAGCGCTACATCGAGACGCCCGTGCAGCTCGTGTACGCGGAAGGCTACTACTACCTGGTCGTGTTCAACGAGAAGCACGACGATTTCGCGAACTACCGCGTGGACCGTATGGACCGCATCGAGGTGCTGGACGAGCCCGCGCTCAAAAACGAGCGCATCGCCACGTTCGACGCGCGCGAGTTGGAAAGCCGCGCGTTCGGCATGTACAGCGGCGATCCGGTGGCGGCCACGCTGCTGGTGGACGAGGAGGTCATGGGCGCGGTCATCGACCGGTTCGGCAAGGACGTGGAGTCGGTGCCGACGGGGGAGAAGCAGGCGCGCGTGTACGCCACGGTGATGAAGAGCCCCGTGCTGTTCGGGTGGCTGGCTCAGTTCGGCGGCCGCGTCCGCATCGAGAAGCCGACCGCGCTGGCGCAGGAGTACCGCGCCTACCTTGAGGACATCGTCGCCGCGTACGAGTAGGACGCCGCCGTTCCAGCGCCTCGGCTGTCCGCGCGCCTCACACCGCCTGCGGCATCGCCTCTCCGTCGTGCTCGCAGGCGGGTCGGCCGCCGCCGACGACCAGTCGGCCTCCGTCGTCGAGGGCGATCTCCAGTTCCACGAGCAACCCGTTCTCGTCGGTGCAGAACACAAGATCGCTCACCTGCCGTCCGATGGCGTACGAGCAGGGGCGCAGGCTCTTCCAGCGCAGTCCCGCTACGGGCGCGTCGGTTTCCAAGCTGCCAACGTGCAGCGCGATGTGCGGTGCCCGCATCACGAATGCGGCGAGGTCGCAGTCTTCGAATCGCAGGACGGTAGGCGCGCCGGGCAGGTAGGCGCGGGCGCGTTCGTCGAACAGGGCGAGCACGTCTGCCACGTACGATCCGACGGCGCACCGCGCCTGCCTTCGGTTGGCACGCGCGAGGCCGCGCGGGTCGTCGAACCATCGCTGGTACAGGTTCGCGAACGCCGCGGCCGCGTCGACGGGGGCGAAAAGGGACGTTTGGTCGGCTTGTCTTGCATGCATGGGACTCTCCTTTGCTCTCTTGTTGCGTATGGTACACGTTCGGCGGTTCAAGCCTGTCCTTTCTGTGGGACAGCTGCCGATCGTTCGGTCCGCATGACCCGTCTGCGCCGCTCGCTGCCCGTGTGCCTTCTCCGCGCCTTGCGCGCGCGGCCGCCGCAAGGCGCGTCGTTTGCGTTAGAATGACGCACGGGAAACACGTTGGAGACGCTCGTCGGTTTCGAGCCGATAATGGATGGAGGGCCTGTGGCCAAGCTATCGATTGCGCCGCGGTCGCGCGACGATGCGCGGATTGCCGCGCACCTGGACACCTTCGCGCGCCGTGTCGAGGCGACGCCGCCGGGCATGTGCCCGCTGGCCGTGCAGCTGACCATGCTGCAGGCAAGCGGCGCGCAGACCTGCGGAAAGTGCGTTCCGTGTCGCGACGGCATCCCGCAGCTGGCGGCGATGCTCAAACGCGTGGTGGACTGCGACGCCGACGAGGGCGTACTGGAGGGCCTGCGCGCGCTGGCCGAGATGATCCGCGACACGTCGGATTGCGCCATCGGCTACGAGGCCGCCCGCAGCGTGCTGGAGGGTCTCGATACGTTCGCCGACGAGTATGCGAGCCATTTGCGCGACCGTTCGTGCCAGGAGGGCGTCGGCCAGACGGTTCCCTGCGAGACGCTGTGTCCCGCGCACGTGGACGTGCCCGCCTACATCGCGCTCACGGCGGCGGGCGACTACGCCGGTGCCGTCAACATGGTGCGCAAGGATAACCCGTTTCCCACGGCTTGCGCGTTCGTGTGCGAGCATCCTTGCGAGACGCGGTGCCGCCGCACGCTCATCGATGCGCCCATCAACATCCGCGGGATCAAGAAGTTCGCGGTCGACCAGATGCCAGCCGACCAGGTGGCGCCCCCGCCGCGCAGCGTGGACACCGCGCGCACCGTCGCCGTCATCGGCGGCGGGCCCAGCGGGCTCACCTGCGCGTACTTCCTCGCCCTTATGGGGCATCGCGTGACGGTGTTCGAGGAACGCGCCCAGCTGGGCGGCATGCTGCGCTACGGCATCCCCGCGTATCGCTTTCCGCGCGAGCGCTTGGACGAGGACATCCGCGGCATTCTGAACGCCGGCACCATCACGGCCCGCTGCGGCGAAGCGGTGGGCGCGCATGAAATGGCCGAGATCGCCGACACGTACCATGCGGTGTACGTTTCCATCGGCGCGCAGACGGGCAAGTCGCTGCGCATCGACGGCGTGGATGCCGAAGGCGTCGTCTCGGCAGTGGATTTGCTGGGGGCCATCGGCGACGGCGACTATCCTGACTTCACGGGCAAGCGCGTGGTGGTGGTGGGCGGCGGCAACGTGGCCATGGACTGCGCACGCACGTCGGTGCGCGCCGGGGCGGACGAGGTCTCGGTGGTGTACCGGCGCCGCAAGGACGACATGACGGCGCTGCCGGCTGAGGTGGAGAGCGCCATCGCCGAGGGCGTGGAGATGATCGTGCTGGAGGCGCCCGTCAGCATCGAGGCGGACGAGCGCGGGCATTGCACGGCGCTCATTACGCAGCCGCAGATGATCGGTCCCGTGCGCGGCGGCCGTCCGGCGCCGGTCGCCGCCGACAAGCCGACGCGGCGCATCGAGGCCGACGTCATTCTCATTGCCGTGGGCCAGAACGTGGTGTCCGGCCCGTTCGAGGAGTTCGGCATGCAGACCACCTGGGGCTGTTTCAACGCCGACGAGCATCTTGCGGCCGAAGGGCACGACCACGTGTTCGTGGGCGGCGACTGTCAGATCGGCCCCTCCACGGTGATCCGCGCCATCGGGGCGGGGAAGGTTGCCGCGCGCAATATCGACGAGTTCCTGGGTTACCATCACAAGCTGCCGTGTGACGTCGAGGTGCCCGAACCGCTGCCGAACGACCGCACGCCCAAGGGGCGCGTGGAGATAACCGAGCGTCCCGCGCGCGAGCGGCGGCTCGATTTCGATGGCGTCGAGAACGGAATGAGCCGCGAAGAGGTCGTGCAAGAGTGCGGGCGCTGCCTGCGCTGCGATCGTTTCGGCTGCGGCGTTATGGAAGGAGGCAGGCACCAGTATGCCTAGTATCACGATAGACGGGATCGCCCTCGACGTTGCCGAAGGCTCCACCATCCTCGATGCCGCGCGCGCTGCCGGCATCCGCATCCCCACGCTGTGCTTCCTGAAAGAGCGCAGCGCCATCGCCTCGTGCCGCGTGTGCGTCGTGGACGTGGAAGGGTTCGACCAACCGGTTCCCTCGTGCGCTACGCCTGTGCAAGACGGCATGAAGGTGACCACCTCCTCGCCGCGCATCGAGGCGTACCGCCGCATCACGCTCGAGCTCATCATCGCCGATCACGGCCTCGATTCCACGAACTACTGCTTCTCGTGCGACAAGAACGGCGCCTGCGAGCTGCAGGCCGTCTGCCGCGAATACGGTGTGCTGGAGTCTCCTTTCGAGGCAGCGCAGAAGCGCGAGCCCGTGCGCGACGAGAACCCGTTCCTCGCTTACGACCCGAACCTGTGCATCCGCTGCCAGCGCTGCGTGGGCGCCTGCAACGACGCCGCGCGCAACCATTCGCTGGGAACCGCGAAGCGCGGCGTTCGCACGCTGATCGAGGCGCCGTTCGGCGCGGACTGGCGCGCCACCGACTGCGAGTCGTGCGGCAACTGCGCGCAGGCGTGCCCCACCGGAGCGCTCACCGAGAAGCGCCGCGCGACGTACCGCTCGTGGGAGACCGAGCGCGTGCGCACCACGTGCCCGCACTGCGGCGTGGGCTGTCAACTGGACCTCGTGGTGAAGGACGGCGCCATCGTGGATGCCGAAGCGGCGCCCGGTCCGTCGAACCAAGGGCTTCTGTGCGTGAAGGGACGCTCGGCAAGCTTCGATTTCGTCGACGCGCCCGACCGCATCCGCACGCCGCTCGTAAAGAATCGCGAGACGGGCGAGTTCGAGCCTGCTACCTGGGACGAAGCGCTCGACCTCGTGGCGAGGCGCTTCACCGAGCTGCGCGATGCCCACGGCGGCGAGTCGCTGGCGGCGTTTGCGTGCTCGCGTTCCACGAATGAGGACATCTACCTGTTCCAGAAGATGGCGCGCATCGTGCTCCAAACGAACAACGTGGACTGTTGCGCGCGTGTTTGACACGCCCCCACGGTCGCCGGTCTGGCGACCATGCTTGGTTCCGGCGCGATGACGAACTCCATCGAAGACGTCACGCGCAAGGCGGAGGTCATCATGCTCGTGGGGTCGAACCCCGAGGAGGCGCACCCCGTCATCGGCATGCAGATCCGTGCGGCAGTCGAGCGCGGCTGCCGGCTCATCGTGGTCGACCCGCGCGACATCGGGCTGGCTGCGCATGCCGACATTCATTTGAAGCTGAGGCCGGGAACGAACGTCGCGTTCGCAAACGGCATCGTGAACTACCTGATCCAGCACGAGCTGTACGACGAGGACTTCGTGCGCGAGCGCACCGAGGGCTTCGAGATCTTGGCCGCGACGGTGCGCGACTATACGCCCGAGCTGGTGGAGGATATCTGCGGCATCGATCGGCGCGACCTCGTGGCCGCGGCGAAGATGTACGCGGCGGCCGATGCGGCTGCCATCATGTACTGCCTCGGCGTGACGGAGCATTCCACGGGAACCGACGGCGTCATGGCGCTGTCGAACATCGCGATGATCTCCGGCAACCTGGGCAAGCCGGGCGGCGGCGTGAACCCGCTGCGCGGCCAGAACAACGTGCAGGGCGCTTGCGACATGGGCGCCGGTCCCGACGATCTGCCCGGCTACCAGAAGGTGGCCGACCCCGAGGTGGTGCGCCGCTTCGAAAAGGCGTGGGGGGTTGCGCTCCCGCGTGCGCGCGGCATTAAGGCGACTGAATGCTTCCCGGCCATGATCGAGGGCGGCATCAAGGGCCTGTTCCTGTTCGGCGAGGATCCCGTGCGCACCGACCCCGACACCCATCACGTGATCCGCTCGCTCGAAGCGCTCGAGTTCTTCGTGGTGGACGATCTGTTCATGACCGAGACGGCCAAGTACGCCGACGTCATCCTGCCCGGGCGCAGCTACGCCGAGAAGGAGGGCACGTTCACGAACACCGAGCGGCGCGTCCAGCGCGTGCGCAAGGCTGTGGACGGGCCGACGGGTGCGCGGCTCGATACCGACATCTTCACCGAGGTCATGAACCGCATGGGTTATGCGCAGCCGCATCTGAGCGCGGCCGAGGTCATGGACGAGATCGCCTCGGTCACGCCCACGTACGGCGGCATGAGCCATGCGCGCCTCGACGATGACGAGACGGCCGGTCGCGGCTTGCAGTGGCCGTGCCCGAGCGCCGAGCACCCCGGCACGCCCATCCTGCACATGGGCGAGTTCGCCCAAGGGCTGGGCGCGTTCTCCACGCCCGACTACCAACCGTCGGCAGAGCTGCCGGATGCGGAGTACCCGCTGGTCATGATGACGGGACGTATCCTGTACCAGTACAACGCCTGCGCCATGACCGCCCGCACCGACGGCGTGAACGAGATCGCGGACCGCTCGTTCATCGAGCTCAACACGCGCGATGCCGAGGCTCTGGGTATCGCCGACGGCGACGTCGTGCGCGTCTCGTCGCGCCGTGGCTCCATCGAGTCCGTCGCGCACGTGTCCGACAAGACGAATCCGGGCCAAACCTGGATGCCGTTCCACTTCCAGGACGGCAACAGCAACTGGCTCACTATAGCCGCCCTCGACCGCGTATCGAAGGCCCCCGAGTACAAGGTATGCGCCGTGAAGGTGGAGAAGGCGTAAGAAAGCGAGCGTAAATATGAAAACGATACAGGTTGTTGCGGCCGTCATCAAAAAGGATGGGAAGATTCTTGCTACGCAACGAGGATACGGTGACCTTGAAGGAGGCTGGGAGTTTCCTGGCGGAAAGGTTGAATCGAATGAAACACCTGAAGAAGCTCTTGTTCGCGAAATCGAGGAGGAATTGAGTGCGCGTATCGAGGTTGAGTCATATCTTACGACTGCCGAACATGATTACGAGAAGTTTCATCTAAGCATGCGGTGTTATGTCTGCTCACTCGTCGCAGATCGTATGATTCTTACCGAGCACCACGCGGCGCGTTGGCTCGATGGGGAGACTATCGATTCCGTTGCTTGGCTTCCAGCTGACATTCAAGTAGTCGAAGCGATCAAAGCGGCGAACCTCGTTTGAGTTTCGCCGCTTCCGAAGTGCTATTGGTTGAAATCGCTCGTGAGGTAGTCGTACAGATCGGCGCGTACTGGCTGGTCAAGGCGATAGGTGATCTCAACAGCTGAGTTAGAGGTTCCGGGCATCGTAAAAAGGCGGTAGTTCCCGGTAGGGGCGATCTCCCCAAGAAAATAAAACTCCTTGCCTCCATCCTTGTCGTCCTTGTTTTTGCGGATGAACAGGTAAGAGTGCATATCGTTGTCGGGCCATGCTTGCAAGCGCTTGATTTCGGGCGATTGCAGTGTTCTCGATGCTTTCGAGATGGCTATGATCTCTCGGTCCGATGTGAATCGATCTTCGTAGCGAATGGTGTCGCTAATGCTCGGATCCTTATCGTAGTTGATGAAGACGGGGAAGGTATTAGTGCCCTTATCATATTTGTATCCGCTGATGATCTGGCCGTTAGCGTTCTTTTCCCAATTGAGCAGCCTGCATACGTCCTCGTACGTGTATTTTTCATATAAGACGAAGTTGGTGTCCCTGTATGGTTCGCCGTATCGCGACGCGTTTCTAGAGATACCGAAATCAACCGCCTCAAGAACCTGGCACTTGAACTCTTCCTGGTTGAGGGCGCTTGCGAAACGTGTATTCAGCAAGTATCGTTCGCCGTCGAACTCTATAAGCGGTTGCTCGGATGGCAAAAAACTTCCCGAGAGCACTCTGCAGGCGGATTCGATAGTCTGTCGACTTGTCGACTTGCCTGTTGTTCGTTGGAGGTTGCAGAAAAAGCCCTCGGCTGGCAGGTGCGAATCACGCACAAGGTCCCTTAAGATCAAAAGCTCTTCTATTCTTTTCCCGTTGGCAAGCTTTTGGGAAATGAATTTCAACGCTGCGCATTGAGGACTGTCGAAACTGATAGCGTATTCGGGTTCGTAGCGATTCAGGAAAGCGTGGTAAGAACCGAACTTTGCGAATATGCGCAAAGGGTCAATCGCTTCGTTTTCATCGTAGTCGGACAAGTTGGGGATGCGACCGAGCATACGCTTCAGGTGCTCGTATTCTTCACGTATAAGCTTGACTCCGTTAAAGTCTCCGTCGTCGATAGCGCGAAAAATGCGTGCTTCTGATATCTGATCGAAGTTGATGGTCGAGCAGCCGGGGATAATGGTCGAACCTTCCTTCACGAATGCGCGCAAATTGTCTTTGTTGTATGTGCGATCGCCCGACAAAGCAATAGGAATGAAGTAGTTCTTTTGATAGTTGCCGATAAAATCGAGGACGAGCGTGTACTCTTTCTCATCGGTTTTTCTTAAACCTCGTCCAAGCTGCTGAATGAAAACGATTGCCGATTCTGTGCGGCGTAGCATGATGATCTGATTGACGGAGGGGATGTCGATGCCTTCGTTAAAAATGTTGACGGAGAGAATATATTCGATGTCTCCATTCTCTAACCGGAGAATGGCTTCGTCTCGTACCTTGTCCGAGTCCTTTCCGCTCAATGCCAACGTGCGATATCCTAAAGCGTTGAGCTCTTTTGAAAGAGCTTCTGCTTCCTCGTTCTTGTTGCAGAAAACGAGTCCTTTTCGATTCTTTTTGTCGACTGAGTACTCTTCAATTTTTTCAGCGATATGGAGTGCTCGTTCCTGAGAGCAGAGCATTGTGAACAGGCGAGGATCGTCGAAAATTTCGTCATCGATTTGCAGGTCGGCGATGCCGAAGTAATGGAAAGGCGACAGCATATCGTTTTCCAGTGCGTCTTGCAAAGTAATACGATAAGCGATGACATGGTTGAATAGGCTGTACACATCGTAGCCGTCGGTTCTTTCGGGAGTTGCCGTCATGCCGAGGAAGAAAACGGGTTTGAAATGATCCATTATGGCTCGATAGCCGTCTGCTCCGCTTCGATGGGCTTCGTCGATAATGATGTAATCGAAATCGGTGGGATCGAACTCGTCGATATGCCTTCTCAAGGCTTCGACCATAGCGAACGTGCATTGCGCTTTAGGCTTTGCAGAACCTGCGCCGTACGTTTCGTATGTGTATCGGTTGCCAAGCACCGTTTCGAAGCTCTTTCTCGAGGCGTCGAGAATGCGCATTCGATGCGCGAGGAACAGGACGCGTTGAGGTTTGGTTGCAAGGACGTCAAAAGCTGAGAGGTAGGTTTTGCCAGTTCCTGTTGCGGATATTAGCAGTGCTTTCTGCTCGTTGCGGTCGTGAAGCACCTCAAGCGCTTCAAGCGCATGTTGCTGCATACTATTCGGTGTTATGGTTGACTCGCCATCGGTGCTGACGACTGTTTGTCCGGATTTGAACGTGCTTCTTACAGCGGGTTTGAGAGGCTCCTTTTTCGTGATGTAGCGATCGTATTCGTTGATCCAGGTTGCGGTGAGGCCCGTTGTGGCTGGGTCGGTCCAAAGGTTCTCGAATTCTCTGCATGCGGATTTGAGCATCTCGCCGCTGGCATAGGAATGAAATAGCACATTCCACTCTTTGTTGCAGGTGAGGGCGGTTTGCGTGCAGTTTGAGCTGCCGATGATGATGGTGCTCAGCTCTCCCTTGTTGAAGAAATAGCCTTTTGCGTGCATATTGCCTTGATAAACGCGCGTCTCGATATTCGGAAACTCGAGGAGCTTTTTCAGTGCGGCAGGGCTATTGAAATTCAGATAGGTGGATGTGAGGAAGCGTCCGGGTATGCCTTTGTCTCGCAGCTCGTTGAGAACCTCTATAAGCGCTTGAAGACCGCCGTCGGAGATGAAGGCGACGGAGAAGTCGAAACTCGCGCATGACTTGAGCTGCGTTTTGATGACCGATAGGAGATTGGTGGCGGAGGCTTTGTCGTTCGCTATGATGCGTGGGTTGAGGGAGCTGTCCGACCGCTCAGTCTCCATTTTCGAGTCGATGTAGCTTGCATGGAGGCACTGTTCAAAACTGACGATCGCGTAATCACGGGAATCGGCCAAAGCTAACTTCTTTCATCGGAAACACTATCATTTCAGTATAATCGAGCTGGTCTTATATGGGTATATGGGTTCGATATACCTGTCGCGCCCCCCGTTTCATTTCCAATTCGTTTCAACGACGTGGGGCTTTGTTGTAGTTGACTTGCGTGCGTTGACGATTCGGGTTGCGCCTGTGCATCATTAACGAGTACTTTTCGAGACATCACGGTGAGGAGCACGCATGACGAAAACGCGCGTCGGCATATTCGGATACGGCAACCTCGGGCGCGGCGTGGAGCTGGCCTGCAGGCAGAACGACGACATGGAGCTGGTGGCGCTGTTCACGCGCCGCGACCCGGCGACGGTGAAACCACTGACGGAAGGCGTGCCGGTGTTCGCTGCTGACGAAATGGCATCGCATCGGGACAATATCGACGTGCTCGTCCTATGCGGCGGCAGCGCGAACGACCTGCCGGAGCAGACGCCCGCATGCGCGAACCTGTTCAACGTAGTCGACTCGTTCGATACCCATGCGAACATCCCCGCCCATTTCGCCAAGGTGGATGCCGCTGCGCAGGAGAGCGGCAATGTGGCCGTCATCTCGGCGGGCTGGGATCCAGGCATGTTCTCCATCGCTCGTCTGTACGCTTCCAGCGTGCTGCCCGAGGGCGAGGACTACACGTTCTGGGGCCGCGGCGTCTCGCAGGGTCACAGCGACGCCATTCGTCGCATCGAGGGCGTGGCCGATGCGCGCCAGTACACCGTGCCCGTCGCCTCGGCGCTCGAAGCCGTGCGCAACGGCGAGAAGCCGCAGCTGACCACGCGTCAGAAGCACACGCGCGAGTGCTTCGTCGTGGCCGAGGAAGGTGCCGACCTGGCGGCTATCGAGAAGGCCATCGTCGAGATGCCGAACTACTTCGCCGACTATGACACCACGGTGACGTTCATCTCGCAGGAGGAGCTCGACCGCGACCATGCCGGCATCCCGCATGGCGGCTCCGTGTTCCGCTCGGGCGTGACCGGCGAAAACGGCGAGCACACCCACGTGGTGGAGTACTCGCTCAAGCTGGACTCCAACCCCGAGTTCACCGGCAGCGTGCTTGTCGCCTGTGCCCGCGCCGCGCACCGTCTGAGTCGTGAGGGTGTCGTCGGCTGCAAGACGATGTTCGACATCGCTCCGGCCTATCTCTCCGCCAAGAGCGGAGAGGACTTGCGCGCCGAGATGTTGTAGGGCGTTCTCGACCCGATGCGTCGAAGGCCTCGCTGCGCCCGCGGCGAGGCCTTCTTCATGCTAGATCAAAACGCCGTTGCAGTGGTCGATTTCGTGCTGGATGATCTGGGCGGTGAAGCCGGTGAATGTTTTGACGCGCGGCTTCATGGCGAGATCCTGGTAGCTCACCTTGATGGTGCGGTAGCGCGTCGTGGGTCGCGTGCCCGCAAGCGACAGGCAGCCTTCTTCCGTTTCGTAGGCGCCTGCGCGCGAGACGATCTCGGGGTTCAGCATGGCCAGGTATGCACCTTCGTTGTCGAAGGCGATGATGCGTTTGACTTCGCCGATCATGTTCGCCGCCATGCCGACGCACGAATGGCGGTGCGCCGCAAGCGTGTCCAGAAGATCCTGCGCGATGGGCAGATCGGCTTCGGTAGCCGCCGTTGAAGGCTGTTGCAGAACCAGCTCGTTTCTCATGATGGGACGAATCATCGCGAAGGCCTTTCCACGTGACGAGCCTTTGCCGTTTGGCATGACGAGGCTCGCGCTCCTGCACTCTCTTGGTATAGTGTACGTGAACTCGACGGAGAGGAGGCGCATATCGTGGACGCAGTCGCATTCATGCGCGGCAACAGGGCGTACTTCGAGGATTTCATAACGAGAAGCACCTACCATTCGAACGCCATCGAAGGCAGCACGCTTTCGTACGCCGAAACGTACGCAATCCTCTGGAACGATAATTCTTTGCAGGTAACGGCTACTGCGAGAGAACTGTACGAGGCAATCAACCACAAATACGCGCTGAGCCTGGCGCTTGAGGAAATGCAAGTGCCCTTGAGCGAGCGGCTCGTCAAGAGGATTGCGCAGGCTATCAACAAGAACATCAACGAAATCGGCGGCTATCGAACGATCTCGATGCTCATTCGCGGCGCAGAGCACCTGCCGCCGAAGCCGAACCAGGTGAACCAGCTCATGATGCAATTGGTTCACGAGTACAACCATGCCGACGACGTAGACCCGTATCTGCGCGAGGCGCGTTTCCATATCCGGTTCGAGCGCATCCATCCCTTCGAGGACGGCAATGGACGCACGGGCAGGATACTCGTCAACCGCGGTCTTTTGCAGGCGGGGTTGGCTCCCGTCGTCGTTCCGTTCGAGCGCCGCGCCGAATATCTTGCGATGCTCGCCGACGGCGATTCGGATGGGCTCGCCGAGATGTTCCGATCGTTTTCCCATAGCGAGGAAGAGCGGATCGCAGCGTTTGCCGAGGCCGCTCAGGAGTAGATCGTCGCAGCCAGCGCGGCGAGGGCGAACAGGATCCCGAACGTTGCCGCGACGGCGCGTTCCTTTCCGATGAGATCGAAGCCGATGCCGTGCATGCCGTCGAGCAGGCTGGCCTTCGCGTGGGCCGGGTGCGGCTCCTCGCGCAGTAGGCCGCCGGGGATGACCCGGATCTCGACGGCGCGATTCGGGCGCGCGTGGGCTCCGCGCGTCTGCCGGGGTTGGGGCTGGGATGCGAGGGCTGCATTGCTCATGGGACTCTCCTTCGTCGGCGCTTCGTTCGTATGCTGCGAAGGATACCGGAAACGCGCGGGGAGTGAGTACCACTATCGGGACAAGCGACCCTCCGACGGAAATCAGTCGCGTACTGTGAAACGGTGCAGGTCGAAACAGTCGCGCAGCCCGGTCCTATCGCATGGATGGTACAATGCGATTGTTCCGATAGATTGATCAGGACGATCCGCGACCGAGGAGTTCTTCCATGATTCTCACGTACGAGCAGGCCGACCGGTTCTATACGCTCATCAACGCGCTGCTTGGGTACGCCAACGAGCGCTTCGAGGTGGTCCGCGAGCTTCCCCTCCCCATCGTCGATCTCGAATCCCAATCCAAGGCTGCCCTCGTGGCCGAGACGCTGTGGGATAGCGTCGGGATCATTGACGACTTCGTCCGCGAGAACCCTTTCGACCTGCCGAAGCGCTTCCTCGACACCGCTCTTGCGTGGAAGGATGCGTTGACGGGCTCGTTCGTGTTCATGGGGCACGAGGGTGGGCGCGCCTTGCTCATGGGCGACGAGGACGTGTTCGCGGTTGCCGGGATACAGTTGGAACCGAGCGAGTTGCTGGACGAGTGGCCCGACGTGGTGCGCGCCACGTTGCTGCCGTTCGACGATCTGATCGTCTACGACGGCATGTTGAACGTGCTCGGCATCGAGTTCAACTCCGAGGCCGCTGCTTCCGCCCAGGCGGATTTCAAGGAACGCCGCGCCAAGGGTCTCGTGCGCACCGCTGCGGACTTCGTCGCGCGCTCGCGCGCCCTCAACGAGGCCGGTCGCAACCGCGCCGTCGAGCGTCTCTTGGCCGATGCCGAGCGCGACGCCCGTATCGCCGCCTTCGGGGAGCAGCTTCCCCCGGGCTTCCATCGCGGCACGCTCGCTGGGCTTTCGGAGGCCGAACGCGCTGCGGCTCTCGACGAACGCTTCGACACGTGGGACGAGGGGCGCTTCGAGCAGAAGGAGGCCATCCTGCGGGAACGTGCCCTGGACCGCGAGCCGGCCGGCACGCTCGGGGCGTGCCTGGAGCTGCACACGAAGGCGGAACTCGAAGGCATCGGCCGGGCGCTCGGCCTTAAGGGGCTCTCCAAGCTGCGCAAGGCCGAGCTGGCCCACGCTGTCGCGGAGAGCGTCCCCTCGTCGTCCGACCTGCTGCGCGATATGCTGGCCGCGTGCTCCCCGGGCGCTTTCAGGACGGCCAAGGAGCTGGCGTGCGAGGGAGCCGTGTCGTTCGGCGCCGAAGATGTGAGCAGACGCCTGTACCTGACGCCCCTCATGCCATACACGTTCCTGTTTTGGCAGGGAGGGCGCTTCACGGCCTTCGCCCCGGAGCAGACCAAGTGCATGCTCGCAGACGTCGACTTCGAGGAGATCGAACGGGTGCGGGTCCGGAACGAAGAGGTGGTGACGTGCGCTGAGGCGTGCACCACCTTCTACGGTGTCGTCTCGCTCGACGATGCCTACCTTCGCTACCGGGAGGCCTGTTCCGATCCTGTGACGCGCCGGCGGTTCGTCGAGCTGATCGAAGTTGAGGCTTCCTTCTTCGAGTGCGGGTTCGAGCTGTGGGAGTGCGACGGGGTGGATCACCTGGTTCACTATGCCATCGGCAACGATTACGCGGCTTCCGAGTACGCCCGTCTGCACGCCCCCGACTTCCTGGACGATCTGACGAGTCTCGCGGACGAGGTCGTAGACGAGGGCTTGATCGAGAAAGCCCTCCACCGGATGGGGGAGGGCCTCGGCTCCGAATGGGAGGAACTTGACGGCTACCGGCGTTTCCTGTTGGAGGAGCACGCGAAAAACCCGCCGCGCCCGTTCGAGCCCTCCATGCTGCAGCGCGACGCGCTCGGCGCGCTGTTCGAGCTGTCCACCGTGGTGCAGCTGCGGAACTTCCTGGATGCCCGCGTCCCCGACGGTGAGGACGACTTCTTCTTCGCGGACCGCGTAGTCGAGGCTCTGGTCATGGGTGCGATGGAGGGCGCAGGAATCCAAGATTTGTTTGCCTACGTGCGCGAGCTGGGCCTTGACGCGTGCTGCGAGGACGAGGAACGGCTGCCCAAGCTGATCACGAACGTGTACAACTCGCTGCCCTCGTGGGAGAACAACGGCTGGTCGCCGCAGGAGCTGCTGGAGCGTATGGCCGGCAAGAAGGTGTTCTACAACGAGAGGGGCGACGTCATGAAGGTCGGCCGCAACGACCCTTGCCCTTGCGGCAGCGGCAAGAAGTACAAGAAGTGCTGCGGAAGGTAGACGCCCCTCGGGGTTATTCCTTGCCGGTCCAGCAGTACGTGCACACCTTCTCGGGATCGATGCCGATGGCTTCCAGCATGCCGTCGAGCGACTGGTAGCCTAGCGAATCGAAGCCCATCTGCTCGCAGATGGATTTCAACATGCACTTGCCGCGCTCGGTGGAGCCGTCGGCGTACTCGTCGAGGTGCTGCACGCCCTCCTCGCCTTCCAGCTGGTCCACCATGCGGCGTGCGAGCAGCTCCATGTCGGAACGGCTGCTGGAGAAGCTCAGGTACTTGCAGCTGAACATGATGGGCGGGCAGGCCGAGCGCATATGCACTTCTTCTGCGCCGCACTTGTACAGGAAGTCCACCGTCTCGTTCAGCTGCGTGCCGCGCACGATGGAATCGTCCACGAACAGCAGCTTCTTCTCGTTGATGAGCTCGGGGATGTGTATTTGCTTCATCTTCGCCACGCGGTTGCGCACTTCCTGGTTGCTCGGCATGAACGAGCGCGCCCACGTGGGCGTGTACTTGATGAACGGGCGGGCGAAGGGGGTTTTGCATTCGGTGGCGTAACCGATTGCGTGCGGCACGCCCGAGTCGGGCACGCCGGCCACGTAGTCGAGCTCGGGCGCGCCGCCCGCCGCGGCCTCGTCGCGCGCCATGATGGCGCCGTTGCGATAGCGCATGACCTCGACGTTCACGCCTTCGTAATTCGAGTTCGGATAGCCGTAGTACACCCACAAAAACGCGCAGATCTTCATCTTGTCGCCGGCGGGGGAGATGGTGCGGTACTCGTCGGGGTTCACCAGCACGATCTCGCCGGGGCCCAGCTCGTACTCGTCGCGGTAGCCCAGCTTGTGGTAGGCGAACGATTCGAACGAGATGCAGAAGCCGTCGTCGCTCTTGCCGATGAGCACGGGCAGGCGGCCAACCTTGTCGCGCGCGGCGATGATCTGGCCGTCCTGGGTGATGATGAGCAGCGTGAGCGACCCGTCGATGGATTCCTGTGCGTGCTTGATGCCCGAAACGAAGTCGTCTTTCTGGTTGATGAGCGCGGCGACGAGCTCCGTGGTGTTCACCTTGCCCGAGCTCATGGCCATGAACTGCCGGCCGCCGCTGGCGAAGTTCTTCTCCACCAGCTCCTCGGCGTTGTTGATGGCGCCCACCGTGGTGATGCCGAACGTGCCCAGGTGCGAGCGCACCAGCAGCGGCTGCGGGTCGGTGTCGCTGATGCAGCCGATGCCGCTGCAACCGTGGAAGCCCTGCAGGTCGTCTTCGAAGCGCGTGCGGAACGGCGTGTTCTCGATCGAGTGGATCTCGCGTTGGAAGCATCCTTCCTCCGCATCGTGGAAGATCATGCCTGCGCATTTCGTTCCCAGGTGGGAGTGGTAGTCCACGCCGAAGAACACGTCCAGCACCACGTCGTGATGCGCCGCCGCCCCAAAGAATCCGCCCATTGCTTGCCTTTCGTTGTGCCTGCCGCTAATCCGTGCCAACAAAAATATCAGTATACGGCTACCGCCGGTCCGAAGGAACGCTGAGCGGCCACGATCCGCGTTTTCTGCACGAGTTCGCGCCTCGTGGCGAAGCGTTTTCCCTCTTCGGCTAGCTCTTCTTGTCCGGAACGATGAAGATGAACACGAGCGAGCTGATCAGCAGCAGGAACGGGTAGAACAGAAACGGGATGATCTGGAACGCCGACACCGCGAAGCCAAGCTCCGTGGCGGCCGAGATGGCCACGAGCATCTGGGCGCCGTAGGGCAGGATGCCTTGGAAAACGCACGAGAACGTGTCCAAAAGCGATGCCGTCTTGCGCTTCGAGATGCCGTACGTCTTCGCCATATCGGCGGCGATGGGGTTCGAGATGACGATGGCCACGGTGTTGTTCGCGGTGGCGATGTCCATGGCACCCACCAGCAAGCCCATGCCCAGCTGACCGCCTTTCTTGCTTTTGAACAGGCTTTTGATGCCGTTCAACAGCGCCACGAACCCGCCGTACTCGCGGATGAGCGCGCAGATGGCCGACACCAGCAGCGCCACCATCGTGGTCTCGAACATGCCTGCGGCACCCGAGCCCATGTTGGCCAGCAGGTCGGTGGCGGCAGTGGCACCCGTGGCCACCATGATGATAGAGCCCGACAGAATGCCCAGCAACAGCACAACGAACACGTTCACGCCGATGATGCCGCCAACGAGCACGATGAGGTAGGGGATGAGCTGGATCAGGTCGTATTCGTGAACGACGCTGCCGCCGAGGTCGGCGCCGAACGACAGAGCGAGGATGATGACGAGCGATACGATGGCCGCGGGTAGGGCGATCTTGAAGTTCTCGCGGAACTTGTCCTTCATCTGGCAGCCTTGGCCTTGGCAGGCTGCGATGGTGGTGTCGGAGATGAACGAGAGGTTGTCGCCGAACATGGCGCCGCCCATGACGCTGGCCACGCACAGCGGCAGGCTGAAGCCGGACGCGGACGACACCGCCACGGCGATGGGCGTGATCAGCGTGATGGTACCCACCGACGTGCCCATCGACAGCGACACGAAGCAGCTCACCACGAACAGCACCGCTACGGCGAACTGCACGGGAACGACGGAAAGCAGCAGGTAGGCCACGCTTTCGGCGCTGTCGCGGCCTACGGTGCCCACGAAGATGCCGGCCACCATGAAGATGAGCACCATGGTGACGATGGTCTTGTCTCCCATGCCGCGGCCCATGATGGTAAGCTTGTCATCGAAGGGCAGCTTTCGGTTTTGGAAGCACGCCACCAGAAGCGCGACGAGGAAAATCACCACGACGGGGATGTTGTAGAAGCCCATGGGAATGCCCATGCCGTACTCGAACAAGATGCCCAGTCCCAGATACAGCACCAAAAACACCCCGATCGGAAGCAGCGCCTTGACGTTGCCCTTCTTGACGGTCTCGGTGGTTTTCTCCTCCATATTCGTCCCTTCTTGCCTTCGTCTTCGTTGCGGTGTTCCATCATACCGTAAGGTGCGGGCAATAGAGGGCAAGGCGCGCGTTTCGAGTGCTACACTGTGGCGAGAGCGGTCGAATGGAGGAAAGCGACGGTATGAAGAAGATACTGCTGGTGGCGACGGGCGGCACCATCGCATCGGTCGAGGATGGGCGCGGCTTGGCGCCGGCGCTGGGCGGCGAAGAGCTGGCGCGCTACGTGCCCGAGATCGCGGATGTGTGCGATTTCGACGTGGTGCAGCCGATGAACATCGACAGTACGAACATGCGCCCGGCCGACTGGATGCGCATCCGCGACGAGATCGTGGACGCTTACGACGCCTACGACGGGTTCGTGGTGCTGCACGGCACCGACACGATGGCCTACACGGCCGCCGCGCTGTCCTACCTGGTGCAGGGCAGCCCGAAGCCCATCGTGCTGACCGGTTCGCAGCAGCCCATGGCCAGCCCCTTCACCGACGCGAAGCTCAACCTGTACCAGAGCCTGCTGTTCGCGGCCGACGATCGCTCGTGCGACGTGTCGGTGGTGTTCGGCGGCGCGGTGATAGCCGGCACGCGGGCGCGCAAGCAGCGTACGATGAGCTTTGACGCGTTCACCAGCGTGAACTTTCCTGAGATCGCGCTGGTGCGCGGCGAGCGCATCGTGAGGGCGGGGTCGCCTGCGACGTGCGCGGGCGTCGGGGGAGCGCCGCGCGTGTACGATAGCCTCAACGAGCGCGTGTTCGTGCTCAAGCTGACGCCCGAGATGAATCCGAGCATCTTCGACCTGCTCAAGCGCGATTACGACGCTGTCATCCTGGAGACGTTCGGCATCGGGGGCATCCCCGACTACGGCGACTATCGCCGCGCCATCTTCGGATGGGTGGATTCGGGGCGCACGCTGGTCGTGACCACGCAGGTGCCCGAAGAGGGCTGCGACCTGGGCGTGTACGAGGTCGGGCGCGCCTATGCGGGACATCGCGGCATCCTCAAGGGTGGCGACATGACCACCGAGGCGCTTGTGGCGAAGACTATGTGGGCGCTCGGGCAGACGAGCGACCCCGACGAGATCCGCGACCTGTTCTACCGCACGGTGAACCACGACCGGCTGGCGGAAGAGGGCTAAACGCGCTCGGCTGCGATGGTTCCGAGGCACACGGTGTGCAGCGGCTTGTAGACGGCGCCCGCGCGGTCGAGCGTGCTCTTGTAAAGGGTGACGTCGTACGCCTCGTCGTCTTGGGGAAACGCCAGGTGCGGCAGGCCGACGTGCGGGATGCGGGCGCGGCGCGCGAGGGTGAGGTGCGCTTTGAAGGGCTTGGCGTCGAAGGGCACGTCGCGGGCGCGCAGCTCGTCGCGCAGACGCGCCGCCAGTTGCTCGAGCTCGGGTGCGGCGGCGATGCCCAGCCACAGCGTCGCGTCGGTTGCGCGGCCGAACTTTCCCAGGCCGTCGCTGCGCAGCGGGACGGGGGACGCGCCGGCGCAAGCGGCTTCCAGCGCGTCGGCCGCGGCAGCGAGCTGCGCTTCGTCGACGTCGCCGAGGAAGGCGAGCGTGAGGTGGTAGGTGTCGCGCGGCAGGAAGCGCCCTTCCATCGACGCGCTCAGCCGGCGGGCGAGCGCGGCCGCGTCGTCGGCGAAGCCGGGCGGGAGGTCGAGCGCGATGAACGTCCTCATGGGGAGCTCCTTATTCCATGTCGAGCGGCATCTTGCGCGCGGGCGCGGGAAAGCGGCGATCGAGCAGCGCGAGATCGTCGCTTCTATACTGCGTGCATAACGCGGACCGTTATCCCCGCTTCGAGCCCTGTCGGCTGATACCGCCTTTGTGGCCCGATGCCTTGTTCGGACCCAAGCCGCCGCGCAGGGCGCGGTTGAGCTTGGGCGCGGGCGGCAAGGGGCGCTCGGCAGCGTGCGGCTTCTTGCCCATGAGGCTAGACCAGCTTGCCCTTGCAGTGGTCGATGCCGTGCTGGATGATCTGCGCCGTCCAGCCGTTGAAATCCTTCTTGCGCGGCTTGAGCTCGCCGTCGACCAGTTCGCTGTAGCCCACCTTGATGCGGTCGAAGCGCGTGACTTTGGAGTCGGCTTCAAGCGAGAGGCAGCCTTCGACGGCCTTGAACGCGCCGAGCGCCTGCAGCAGGCGCGGGTTGTACATGACGTGCGGTTGATCGTCGTCGTCTAGGTATGCGATGATGCAGGTCGTTGCGCCGATCTGGTTCGCCGCCAAGCAAGCGGCGCCGTCCATCGACGTCAGCGTTTCCACAAGGTCGTCCGCCACCTGCGCGTCGTCGGTCGTGGCAGGGGTGCATACCTGCGAGAGGATGGCCTCGTCCTTTACCAGTTCTTTGATCATGATGCTCCGTCCAAGGATGTCTCGTCGTTCGATGCTTGTTCGAGGATTTTATCATGAAGGAGGACGAGGTTCTCAGCTTTCGCCGTTTTTGCGCTTGAGCTTGTTGGTACGGGATGTTGTTGACGATGCATTCAAGCGCTCGTCAATCGAGGGCGGTTCTAATTCAGGTAGTTCTCGGGAATTGCACGTGCGGCGGTTTTCTGCTCGAAGCTGTAGGCGATGTTGAGCAGCTTCTCGTCCTCGTTTCGCCCTGCGACGAAGGTGGCCCCTCTTGGGGCGCCTTCGTCCGAGACGCCGGCGGGCACCGTCAGCTCGGGGTATCCCGCCGTGGCTGGCACGAGTACGCCTTCGTTGTCGTAGAACACGAGGGCGTCGAGCTTCTCGTCGCGAAGCAGGTCATCGATCCTGCTTTGCGCGGTTTTGACCATCGCCTCGACCTTCGCTTTGTCGAATTCGGTCACTTCGTTCGCGTCTTCAAGGAGATCCTGGCCATATTTCGCCCGCCTGCTCGGGTCTTTCTGGTTGAAGGCGACCAGATCGGAAAGGCTTTTCACCGGCGCTTGGTAGGTTTGCAGATAGCGGTCGAGATCGTTTTTGAAGTCCTGGTTGATGATGTACTCGTTGTCTATTCCGTCTTCCGAAAGCTCGACTGGCACCGCTTGCGCGCCGCAGGCCTCGATTTTGCGGGCGAGGGCTTGCTGCGGATCGTCGCCGACAATGCCGATGCGCTTCCCCTTGAGAAAGCCAGCATCGAGCTGTTCGCTCGCGGCCTTCGATGCGTCCGATGCGGATGCGTTGTAGAGAACGGCTGCGTCCTTGACGCTTTTCGCCATGGTTCCCACGGTGTCCATGGTGGAGGACAGGGGGATCACGCCTGCGGTGGAAATGGCATCTTTCGTGGGCTTGAAGCCGACTATCGAATGGATCGCCGCCGGCGCGATGATGGAGCCTGTGGTTTCCGTCCCGATTGCTGCTGCGGAGAAGTTGGCGGCAACGGCCGCGCCGCTTCCGGAGCTGGATCCTTCCGGCGAAAGGTTGAGGGGATCGAAGGGATTGTGGGTTTGGCCGGCCTTGGAGCTGTAGCCGCTCGGCATCTTCGTGTCCATGAAGTTTGCGAGCTCCGACAGGTTCGACTTGCCCAAAATGATGGCGCCGCTGTTCGTCAGGGCCGTTACTACGTCAGCGTCGTCTTTTGGCGTGAAGTCCTTGAGCGCGTAGGTGCCGCCGCTGGTGGGCATGGTGTTCGTGTTGACGTTGTCTTTGACGAGGACGGGGATTCCCCTCATGCCCGCCGGAGTTGCGGAGCTCGCGTCGAGGGTGCGGGCTTCCTCTATCGCCTTCGGATTGATCGCCGCTACTGCGTTGATGCCCTTTTCACCGGCATCGTATGTTTTGATGCGATCCAGGTAGAACGCCGTCAGTTCTTCGTAGGTCAAGTCGCCTTTTGAGATCGCCGCATGCAGGTCTTCGATGGGCTTCTCCATGATCAGGTCTTTTTTCGCGCGGACCTTCTCGAGGTCAATCCCGGCAAGCTGCGAATCGATGAGCGCAACCTGCTGGTCCTTGTCGTAGGAGATGCGCTCTTCCTGTTCGGGCGCGAGCGATCTTGGAAGCGCGAACGCCGCTATGGCAACGCCGACCAGGGCGATCGATATGATCGATGCGGGTAGTATGATTTTCAGGCGGGTTTTCATCGCGGTCTCCTCGCTTCGGTTGGGGATGCGGTGTCTGTCTCTGCGTTTCCGGTTGCGCCGTGGGGTTGTGGGGTTTCGTCCGGGAGGTGGGTTCGTCCAATGGCATTATGTTGCTGCGGCCTTTTATACCATGTCAAACGAGATTTCAGGTGTTTTTAAGGTTGGGAGGGAGTCGGCGAGCGCAGGAGTGCTTGCTGGCCGATGCTCGGTGCGTGGCGTGCGCATCGATTGTGCTATCTTGAGTTTTGGAGGAGACGATTGGCTGGAAGGGAGGGATGGAAAAGCAGGGACTCCTCGGGGTTTTTCTTGCACTGCTTTTTGCCTCTATCGTCATTGCGGCGAAGGTTCTGACGTGTCTAATCAAGACGCCTGGGTCTTGAGCCTGCTTTCGAGGGCGTGTTTGCGCATATGTTGCGCTACCAATACCGGTTGTTCCTCTCTTCAAGCTCAAGGAGCGCGTTGTAGAGCTGCTTTTGCAGCTCGTCTTTTTTCAGGCTTTTGACGTAGCGTTCGAGCTCTTTGTAATGCTCTTGCTGCCGGCGCTCTTCTTCCTTTTTCGGTTCCTTGACTTCGCGCAGGAAGGCGTCGGCTTCGCTGGGAAACGCGGTGAAGCACAATGCGACCATGTGCTTGCAGACAACTCGCCTGTCTTTTGCGAAAGGGCAATCGCAATGAGAGCGCTTGGGATGCTCGATGTCGATGACGGTATGGTAGGGGTCTTCCGCCGATCCTTGTATGCGGCTCTCGAAGATGTTTTCGGCCAGCTGCTCATACGCCTCGACTTTTCCTTCCTTGAAGTAGTCGTAGCCTCGCCATATGGAAGCTCCGCTTGCTGAAGACCAGAAGCTCATGAAAGGCCTCGTTTCTGTCGTTGTCGCAGGTTAATTGAGATTGAGTGTACGTTCGAATGGGGGAAGATGCAACCGGCTGGCAGCGAGGCGAACGGGAGTCGTGCAGCCGCCCTGCTAAGCGAGGTACTGCAAACGCGACGTCAATGAGAACGTAATCAACCAAGGGTTATTCTACCTCGTTGGCTTATCGATCACCGCGCGGACTTCAAGCTGCTTATAATTGAAAAACTTGGCAGGCGGGCCGCCGACGCTATAGATTGGAGTTCGCCCGTCGTATATTGCATCGCAAACGCATTCGGCAGGTACGATTTGCACGCGATAAAGCAGATGAATCGCAATATTCGTTTGATTCGTTACGCAAATGGCGGCGACGTAGTGTGTTCGAGTATCTGAATTCGCCGTCTACTGTTGCGCCGGTTTCTTTTGCGACCTGTGGAGGCTTCGCGAAGTCGAGATCGGGCGACAAGACCTTTGCTCAGCAGTATGCCGGAACGACGGACGAATTGCGCGAGATCGTCGATGAGGTGCGTCGTTACATGGTGGAGCAAGGCGACGACGTATCCGAAAACGAGCTCAAGCTGTACTTGGCTATCAAGAAGGTCTGCAACATCGTTTGCGTCGAGGTGAACAGGACGCGCGTGATTCTGCATATACATTTGGATCCAGATACTGTTAAGCTGGGCGACATCGTTATTGACGCTCGCGAAAAGGGCCACTGGGGTACGGGCGATCTGGAGTGCAGCATTCGTATCATGGACGAGTTGGATAGCGTCAAGCCGCTGCTCGATAGGGCGTACTTGGAGAATTAGGGAATTGGCGGGGATGAGGGCGTTTTTGGCCTTTTCGGGCATGCAGTGGAGCGGCTTGGACAGAAGAATGGGCAGCGGGGTGGTAGTCGCTGGATTGCCGACTTGGTTTTTCGTTTGCTCCCTTCAGCTTGGAAAACCCCGTAAAACTAGTAGTCACCTGGCAGTTACCCCTGATTAAACCAGGAGTGACAAAATCTCAGAGGGAATAAACGCGTGCTCCCGAAAACAATACTCATGACCTGAACAAATGGTTTATTCCTGACAATCATCCTTTTGCAGTGAGTATTGCGCGTTTTGCGTAGCGCCTGTTTCACGCTTTCCGTATCGCTGTGCCGCCTAGTCGTTGCGCGCGTTCCGTATCGCTGGATCCGCTCGTTCCGTATCGCCCTGAGAACCCCTTTCGTAGAATCGGATTGCCATGCAGCCGACATGCGAAAGGAGTTCTCACATGGCAAGGAAGATTCGGGCGAAGCTGATAATGGAGCTTCGCGAGCAATCCGTCTCAAGGAGGTCGATTGCGTCGTCGCGGCATATGTCGATGGACTCGGTAAGCGAGGTGTTCGACATCGCCGCCGAGCGCAGCATAACGTGGGACCAGGTCAAGGACATGCCGGAAGACGAGGTCTATAGCCTGTTCTGCCTCGAAAGGCACAGGCGCGATAGCGTGTTCTCGGAGCCCGATTGGGACTACGTTCACAAGGAGATGGCCAAAGTCGGCGTCAACTTGCGCCTGCTTCACGACGAGTACGAAACCGAGTGCAGAAGCAGATGCGATGTCGCCATGGGGTGCACGAAGTTCTGCGAGGGGTACGGCTCCCACGTCGTCGCCAACAGCCTCACCAAGCGCATCGAGCACAAAGCCGGGACGTCTTGCTAGGTGGGCTGGTCTGGGCCGACGCTTGGAAAGGGCCCGGTCAACCCGGCGACCGGAGAGGCGTCGAAGATATACCTGTTCGTAGGCGTCCTGCCGTTCAACCAAAAAGCGTATTTCGAGCAGACGCTCGACATGAAGGAGCGCACCCGGCTGCGCTGCCACGTGCGTATGTGCGAGTTCTTCGGAGGCGTGCCCGAGTGAACGGTCTGCGACAACCGCAAAACCGCCGTCGTCAAGCATCCGCGCGAAGGCGAGATCGTCTTGAACGACGCCTACGGAGCGCTCGGCGAGCACTACATGACCGCCATCATGCCGACGCAGGTGCGCAAGCCGAAGCAGAAGGCTTCGGCGGAGGGCGCCGTGAAGGACGCGGCCGCATGGGCGATAGCGAGGTTGAGGAGCCGCGTCTTCGCGGACTTCGACGAAGTCGCGGCCGCAGTGCGCGGATGCCTCGACGAGCACAACGCCCGCCCCTTCCAGAAACGCGAGGAGAGCCGCGACGGGGTGATTTCGGAAGTCGAGGCCCTGCAGCTGCGCCCGCTGCCGTCCGTCCGCTACGACGTGGCCCAATGGGCGTGCGACCGTGCCGTGAACCTCGACTTCCGCGTCGTGCACGCCAAGAACCGCTACTCTGTCCCATTACAGTTAGACCCAGCCTTTGCTGGGTCTTTTCTTTCGCTCCTGTCTTAGGGGAATTACGATGAAGGGGACCCTGCGGGGTTGCTGGCCGACCCGCCCCGGATGGCCTTTCGTCCCTGCCTCTCACGAAGGCCCGGGGGGTGTTGCCACCGGGGATGGGCGCCGCAAAGACGGCTGATAGAAACCTGCCGGCTCGCGAAGAGCGCGGCTCTGTAATGTGGGTGCCGAAGCTGCGGCCTGCGCGGTCAGCCAACATGGGGAGAGGATGCCATCATGGAGGCTGGAAAGGAAACCTGCATCGGGTTCGACGTCGGCAAGGCGGCGCATCGGGCGTGCGCGGTGTCGTGCAAAACCGGCGAGATCCTGTTCAACGGGGCGATCGAGAACAGGGAGGGGCCCATAGACGAGGTGCTGGGGCTTGCGGGGCGCGGGGCGCTCGTGGTCGTCGACCAGAAGCGCAGCATCGGAGCCCTCGTGCTCGAGCGCCCCCGCGCGGCGGGCATGGACGTCGCCTACCTTCCCGGCCTTTCGATGAAGCGGGCGCGCGATATGCTCCCCGGCGTCGCCAAGACCGACGAGATAGACGCCGAGGTCATCGCCCGCACCGCAATCGGCATGCCCTGGACGCTTCGGCCCGTAGCCGCCGGCGACGACGAAAGCGCGGAGATCAGGCTGCTCTCCTCCCAAGGAAGGTTCCTGACGAGGTGCTCGACAAGCTCGAAGAACAGGCTGCGCTCCGTCTTGCTGGAAATCGATCCTGCCTTCGAGGCGGCAGTCGACCTGGGGCTGGCGTCCGAGCCTGACCGTCGGCAACGCCTTTCCGGGAAAGCTTCGTCGCCGAAGCTCGGCAGCGCACGCCCGGGCTCGACAATCGGTTTCCGGAAAAGCGGTTGACAAAACTATAGAAACACCCCCCTCCATCGCTTCGCGGGATGCAAAGTCGATCCGCAGGTCGGCAAATCGATGCTGGGAACCTACCACGCCGGAGAGCGCGTGGCAACGCACCGCCTGCTGCCGTCCTGCGTCGCGAACTCGTGCTCCACGGACCCTGCCCATATGCCGGAAGCCTTCCTCGAGCACGAGTGGGACGACGTCCGCATCAAGCGCTGGGCCCTCGAGATAGGCCCCGACTGCGCGGCGGTGATCCACCGGATGTTCGATCGCGCGAAGATCAAGGAGCAGGCGTACAACCCGGCGCTGTCGGTGCCGAGCCTTTCCAAGAAGTACGGCCGCGAGCGGCTGGAGGCTGCGTGCGCGCATGCCCTGCCGCGCCTGGCGTCGCTGCGCTATAAGCTCCTCAAGGCGATCTTGGATTCGGGGCTCGGCAGGGGGCAGAACTCCGTCAAGAAGGCTCCGTCGAGCGAACCAGCTCCACGAGGGCACGTCCGCGGGGCCGATTGCTACAAGGACTAGTCGCCATCGAGAGGAAGGAGATTGCATCATGGTAGACGAAGAGACCCGCCGCAAGCTTCGAGAGCTGGGCATGGGCGAGATGGTGGAGGCGTTGGACTTGCAGGAATCCGACGGGATCTCCATGGCGGTGGCGTTCGACGACCGCATCTGGATGATGGTGGACTACGCCTACGAGGCCAAATACATATCGAGCGTGAAGCGCCTGGCCGCCCGCGCGAAGCTCCGCTTCCCGGACGCGGAGATGGGCGAGATGATTTACGACGGCAGGAAGATCGACGGCGTACTCATCTGCGAAGCCGGTACATGCCAGTTCGTGGCCTCCGCTGCCAACGGGGTCATAGAGGGACTCACTGGGGCGGACAAGAGCTACCTGGCGTGCTGCATCGCCAAGCAGGCTTGCAAGATGCGCCGCAGCACGCGATACGTGCATCTGCCCGACCTGCAGATGGAACGCGACGAGCTGGCGGCGACAGAGCGCTCGAACGCCAAGATACTCAGGAAGTACGCGCACTACGAGCTTCTCGTCGTCGACGAATGGCTTACCGAAGGCGTCGACGACAAGGACATCAGCCTCCTGTTCGAGCCGATCGAGCGCCGCTACGCGGCGGAGTCGACGATGCCGTGCACGCAGTACACGCCAGCCGAATGGCACGGGCGCCTGGGCGGCGGCGTGCAGGCCGATGCCATGGTCGATAGGCTGGTGCACGAGTCGGCGCGCATCGATCTCGGAGACGTCAACGTACGCAAGCTGCTCGCTGAAAAGCGATAGCGATACGCAACGCGCGAAACCGGCGATACGGAAACGGCGTGAGCGCCGATACGCAAACCGCGAAACGGGCGGTGCTCACGCCGCGAAATAATCATGCAGCTTGTTGGCACTTTCCTGACCTCGCGTGCTCCTGGTTAGCCCATGCGTCTGGAGAACCCGCCGCCTCCTGAATTTGGAGATGATCTGGTGGGGGTCGTGCTCCTTGACGTGCACAAGGCGACCGAATTTGATGGAGGGGATCTGCTCGCGTTCGATCATCTTATAGACGGCGTAGCGGATTACGTTGAGCGCCCCTGCGACCTCGCTGCGATCAAGCAGGATCCCGAGGTTTTGCGCGTAATCTTGGTCGAGAATGTTCACGTTGTCGGATGCGTTCTCGCGGGCGACGATGCCGCGGTCGATGGTGAAGATGTGGGAGTTGGATTTCCCTCGAAGTACGAATGCGCTCATGGCGTGACCTCCTGATGTCTTTGCGCATTACCTTTGAACGTGCCTTGTGTCGCGGAGGTCGCATGGGCTCCGGGTGTGTTCAGAGGAGAAAGTCGGAGCGACGGCAGGGCCGCCGCGTTGGTTTCCATATGTTTTACGAAGGGGAAAGTTGGGAAAGCGATGACGATCCTTTAGCGCTCCGGGTTCCATGCGGAAATGCGTGATCGTGGAGCTCAGAGGGGCGAGAATCGCGGAATGGGGAGCCTTGCACACAGGTTCGGCTTACCTTTTCTGCAACTTGAGGTTGTTTCTGTTCGAGATTAGCTGAGCATCCTTTCTGCATTCGTCGTGCGAGAAACCACTGATTACCGTATTTTGTGTTTCCGGACTCCAATAGATAACGAGATGCTTTCTGGCGCGCGTTATTGCTGTGTAAAAGATGTTATGAGTTATTCTATTTTCAACATCTTTCGTAACGACTATCTTTACTGAGTCATACTCCAGTCCTTGCGCCTTGTGTATGGAAACGGCATATGCAACTTGAAAGGGCACTATGGAAGACTTTGGAGAGTCGCCTTCGCTATCTTCGTCGTATTCGGAAATGCTGAATTTCAGTCTTGTCGTTCCGTCGGAGAAGCTGTCGATGAATTCAAGCCCTTCAATGCCGATTACGTCCATTTCACTCAGAGGGGTATCGACATCGACTTCCACTTCTAGCGACCCGTCCTCGCAAAGCTCTAACTGTGAAATTTTCCCCTTGAGATTGTTGTATAAAACGGGTGCAAATCTGTTCGACTCGTTGAACAGGATCGGATCGCCAACTTTGTATATGTGGAGTCCCCAAGGGATAGCATCGTTCTTGTTTGACGATTGGAGCATGCGATTGATGTTGTTGATGCCGTATAAGCCATCGTAGTTAAGACAGAGAATTATTTCATCACTCGAAACGGCGCTGAATATGTCTTTGTCCATTCCCTTCGATATGCCAGCCGATATGAGTCGTTCTGAAATATCGTTTTCAATCAATCGAACGGAGCTCCATAAAGATATAAGATCGTCGCTGGCTGTTCTCCAAGGTTGTTCAAGCTCAAAAAGGCAACGCTTGTCGAGGAAAGAGCGAATGACCTCAAACCAACTACCGAGCCTGATGGCCTCAATTTGGTGCGTGTCTCCAACAAGGAGCAACAGTTTAAATCCGTCGCGATCTAGAATATCTCTCATATCCTTATTGCTTACAGTGCTGCATTCATCGACGATGAGAACATCGACTCTTCTTGTTTGGCTTGACCGCAGGTATTTTGCGATCGTCATAAACTCGCAATTGCTACCATTTATGCGTCGACGAAGGTTGTCGACTGCCGGGTTCGTGTTGGCAAGCGCAATCTTAGGCGATTTTGAAAGAATGTCACATACGATATTTATCAGTGTGGTTTTTCCAGTGCCGGCTGATCCGTAGAGTACCGCGACATCGCTTTTGTCGAACATCTCAGATGCGATCTGAATCTTTCTTGGGTCGTCAAGGGAAGGATTCATTGAATCTAGCTTCGCTTTAGTAGACGCGCGATAGCCTGCGACACCACCATCAATTAGTTTTGTTAGTTTCTGAATAATTTGTACTAAGTCGTCCTCGGCTGACTTGATGAAGCAATGCCCCATGTCATGAATCAGCTTTCGGTCCTGATGTTTGTAATACAATCCTCGGTTGTATTTTTCAGCCAGATTATCCAGATCTTTGAACGATGCAAGTTCGCTTTCGCTTATAAAAATTCCGCCGGTATCCTCTTCGGCTTCTTTAACGGCGCGCACAAGTAGATTGTCTTCGTATGTGGATGCATCTATGCAACTAATAAGATCGTTGAATGATGGCGAATGCCCAATCAGTGATGTGCAGTATGGCTGAGCATCAAAAGGAATACATCCATAGCTAAGTCTTAAGCAGCTCAGCTTTTCATTCTGTTCTGGTCGAAACTGGTCTTCGATTATTTTGTTCCGGGGTCGGTGTAAGAGATACGAAAGGACATTGGTGCCCGCCTTTTTCTCATGAAGAATATCGCGTGATTTTTCTAGGAGCTCGGGAATTCCGGAGTTCTTTCCCGAGTTTTTGAGCTCAGCGACGTACGCGGCAAATTCACGAGAGGGGAGCATGCAGAGATCAACAAGGCTCATTCCCGTGTTAGTTAAAATGGACATCAAGTGTCTGTAGCTATTTAATCGACCGTTGATAACCTCTTTGCTGCCAAGAATCTTCAGTATTTTGTTGATTTCGCAAGGCCTGATAGAGGTTCTCCAGCCATCGATAATCATTATCGGGAGCACTGAACCTAAAGCAGGGATGCTGCTTCTTTTAATAGATGCCGAAATGGAATAGTTGGTTGGAATCCGCTCGTGCGAAAACGCTACAACATGATCGAATTTGCTGGTGAAGTCCATGGCGGGCGTTAAAGAGTATTCGTAAAAAACTATTCCTCTCGAATACACCGGCTTACGTGAATAGACGTAATATCGATCCTTCGTGATTTGCGAAGATATATTGATGCCAAAAGAATCGACTTTATCTAGGATTAATCCATAATACTCAGCTAAACCAGGGTCTTCGTCCCAGTCAATATTGTCGAGCCCGGCGAGTATCTCAACGCCCAGATTGTTGTGCGAAGTGTCTCGCAGCAGGGTGAGATACTCCCTATACTTCAAAAGCAGCCTTTGCGATCCGTCTAAGCTCAAGGTGTAATGAGATGCCGACTTTTGCAGAAGGGAGTGCAAATCGCAAATGAACCTCATGTCGTGGCGTTTTTTAAGCTTTTCAAAAGCAGGATTTATCGCCTTATAGTAATCCGTCCCGGCAAACGTGTCACCGTGAACGAAGGCCATGGCGAGATGTTCAATGAGATTTCGTAAATGTGCAAGGATGTCTTGCGCCACCTCTCCTCTGGGATTCGTAGAGGAGAGGTGGCGCTCTATAGCTTCGTTGGCTGATTTCAGCTCAGTTATCGGACTTCGAGACAATTCCTGCTTCCTCCTTCAGTTCATCTGATAACGCTGAACAAACATTTCGGCCAGAGCATTCATGATTGCCTGGTATTTTTCAGCATCTGAGAACATCGATTCAAAGGCCTCCATGTTCTCTTTGAATGCCTGGCGTGCTACTTCGCCGAAAACCTTTGGGAAAATGTTGTTTTTAAATATCTTGCTTCCGTCATGCCCGACGGAGTTCTTGATGGAGCCATCAGCTTCGAGCTTCTCCGCAAGCTGACGGAGAACGACCCGGTCCTCATCGGTGAAGTCTCCGACATACTGCTCGTTGATGCGGTCGATCACGATTTGCAGAGGATCGGTCTTCTTGTCGATGACCTTGTCTCCCAAAGGCACGATCTGGTCGAGCGGTTCGTTAATCGCCTCGAGTTCGATGCTTCCGTCGAAGCTCTTCTCAAGCTTGTAAAAGCGCATTTCGACCTTGTCGTCGACGCTTTCGACAACGATCTTCTGTACCTCCAGCAGGTGCTGCAGGTACGAGAGGTAGACGTACTCCTTATGCAGGTCCTTGTCGAACATGCGCGTGATCTGCGTAATGTAGGCGTACCATTTGCAGAAACTCCTGACCTTGCGTCTGAATTGATAGCGGACATCATCGTCGAGCGCTTCGTACTTGACAACGGCGGGCTTCAAAGCGCTCGAGAGCCTTCCCTGCACGTTGCGCTTGTCGTCCTTGCCGAACGCCACGAGAGAGGCGGCTTCGATGTCTTCCTCCTCATATACTTCGAAGTCGCGAAGCTCTGTTTGGGTCCTGTAGATGAGGTCGACGTTGATGTGACGGGAAAGCGCCGCATCAGAGTAGTACCGCCCGAACGCCTCCTTGATCTTGTCGGGATCGTTAACGAAGTCCAGGATGAAGGTGTCGTGCTTGTCCGGATGGATGCGGTTCACTCGGCAGAGCGTCTGCACCGCCTTGACATCCTTGAGCTTCTTGTCGATGACCATGGTGTGCAGCAGTGGCTCGTCGAATCCCGTCTGGTACTTCTCTGCGACGATGAGGACGTCGCCGTAGAAGCGGAACTCCTTTTTGGTCTGGGTCTCTGCAATGCGTGCGCCGTCATGACCTACGTTTGTCGAGGGCTCAGTGTATTCGACTCCGTCGGGGTCGGCCGGATCGATGACGGAGCCCGAGAACGCCACCAGCACCTCGATGTCGTTGTAGCCTTTCTCTTGCATATAGCGCTTAACCTCGTGGAAGTAGCGCACGGTGGCGAGGCGAGACGCGGTGACAACCATCATCTTGCCTTTACCCTTGATCGCCTTTGAGGTGATGTTGCGGAAGGTCTCCACGATGATTGCGGCCTTCTGGCCGATCGCATAGGGGTGGAGTTCCTTGTACTTTCGGAGCAGCTTCATGGTCGGTGATGTCGGGACGTCCGGGTTATCGGGAGCAGTCTTGGCGATCTCGACTGCCTCCGAGTACGCCACGTAGTGATCCAGCGGATTCAAGATGAACCCCTCCTGAATCGCCTGGCGCATCGAGTAAACATGGAACGGCCTGAACGAACCGTCTAGCATCTCGTTGCCGAACATCTCGAGTGTCTTGTTCTTCGGTGTCGCTGTGAACGCGCAGAAGGTCAGGTTCTTGTGCCGGCCGTGCGCGGCCATATCGTTGACAAGCTCGTCCTCGCTGTCGCCACGGGCCTCCTCATCCTCTGCCTCTATCTCAGCGTACTCGCGAAGCGGATCGGTGAGGTCGGCAAGGGCGGTCTTGAGCTTCTGTGCGCTGCGCCCGGTCTGGCTGGAATGGGCTTCGTCGATAACGACTGCGAAATGCTTGCCCGTGTTCTCGACTTCCTCGAAGATCACGGGGAACTTCTGAAGTGTTGAAACGATCAGCCTCTTTCCGCCGTTGAGCGCATCGCGCAGGTCGGATGCGTGCATGTCCTTGTCGATGACGCAGACGCTTCCGATCTGATGATCGAATCCGGAGATGGTCTCCTGGAGTTGGGCGTCAAGTACGCGCCTATCAGTCACGACAACAACCGAATCGAAGATCGGCGTGTTGCCCTCGTTGAAGAGAGAGGCCAGCCGATACGCGACCCAGGCGATGCTGTTGGACTTACCCGATCCGGCGGAGTGCTGGATCAGGTAATTCTTTCCTGTCCCATTCTCCTTCACATCGGCGACGAGCTTGCGCACCGCGTCGAGCTGATGGTATCTGGGGAAGATGATCCTCTCCTTGGTCACCGTCTTCTCGTTGCCGTGCTTATCGAGGACAATGTTGTCTTTCTTCTCCAGGTGCAGGAATTTGTTGATGATGTCGATGAGGCTGTCCTTTTGCAGAACGGTCTTCCAGAGGTGCTCCACGGGATACCCATCTTCGCAAGCTGGGTTCCCCTTTTCGCCGTCGAAACCCGCACCGTTGGTGCCCTGGTTTATGGGCAGGAAGTAGGTCGAGTCGCCCTTGAGTTCGGTTGCCATCGTTGCATAGCTTGTGTCTACCGCGAAAAAGGCGATCATGCGGTTCTTGAACTTGAAGCACGATTCTCGGGCATCGCGACGCTTCCACTGAGCCTCGGCGTTCTCATAGGTCTGATTCGTGAATTGATCTTTGAGCTCTATGCCCACAACGGGAATGCCATTGAGGTCGAGGACTATGTCGACGGTCTGGTTCCCCGTGGCAGAGAAGTGGAACTGCCTGATGCAGCGGCATGCGTTCTGCCTATATCGAACAACGGAAGCCTCATTTAAGGAATTTTCTGGTGCAAAGTAGAGCACTTTGAACGTAATGCCGCGATGCTTGAAGCCGTGCTTAAGGATGCGCACGATGCCGTCCCTGTCAACTGCGTCCTGGAAGGCGTTCGCAAGCTTCTTCAACGGATCAGAATCGCAGGTTTTCTTGAAGCGCTCCCATGCCTTGGGCTGGGTGGTCTGAATGAAATTAGCGAGAGTGATGATGTCCACACCCTTGCCTGGCAAGATGCGGTAACCACCGTCAACCTGCTGCCATGAGCAACCCTCTTCTTCTCCCAAATCCTCAACGAAGGTCAGTGAGTGCTTGTCGTCGCATTTCAGATAACCGCCATCGGGAGAAGTTAGGTAGGCTTCGACATCTTCCTCGAAGAGCTTTTCTTTGGTTTTTATCGTCATATCTTATCCCATCCATCTGATTATCAACTGCGCGATGATGGTTAGCGCCAATCCGCCAAAGGCCGCCAGTAGGCCTATTGCCCATGTCTTTCGGCTTTCCCTTTGCTTTTCTTTCTTCCACTCGTCCTTCAGCTCAAAATAGGAATCTCCCTTTATCAGGATGCGTAGCAGATGAGGCGCGTTGTCTGCCCACGGACATGAAATCATTTCCCGCGCTTTCAAGTCTTTGAAAGCGCTCCTCAGCAAAGCCTCTTCTTGGAAAGAAAGGCTTTCGAAGCGCTCATACCAGTATTCTTTGTCACCTAGGTGCGCTTTGGTTTTCTGAAGCAGCCTCTCTTCGCATTCCGGTAAGAGCGAAAAATCATTCATGGTTACACCTCGCGTTTTCCGGTGACAGTCTCCCAGATAAGAGACTTCTTATACTCATTTAACTCGTTAATGATCTCCCTCTTAGCGAAAATAGCTCGATCGATTTCGGAGCATTTGTTCTCTAGGTAATTGGAAATCTCAATTTGCTCATGCAAGGGCGGCCTGCAGGCAATGATTTTGCCAAAACAATCTGCTGTGAAACTTGAACGCAGAGTGCTTGTCAAGTGCAGATATAATTTCTGATCGTCCATCGCCCTCAAATACCAGTAATAGAATTCAACGCTATCCCCATCAATCAGCTCAAACTGACTGTATGCAGGGCTTGTTACGCCATTGTTCCTGATGATTCCAACGCAACGTGGAGTTACATCGATATCAAAAAGGCACAGAAGCAGGTTTCCGTTACTGACAAACTGGTATCCGTCAAAGGTTGTCGGCATTTTGCCCTTGGGATTGACAAGATCTCGAACGATGACGCCGTCAACCGTCAAGGAGAGAACATCCTCGCCCGACCATTTTTCACATATCGATTTGATTTTCCGCATTAGGCGTTTCTGCGGCACGGCATTCCAGGAGTTTGGAATCGCGCCGATCCACTCGATTCCGCTATCCTTCATGGGCACGTCAGGGTTGAGGCCCTTTGTGACCGCTTGGAAGATAACTGACTTCTTGTAGAAACTGTATTCCTCAATAGATGCTTCGGCGGCCTTGATGGCTTTATCGATCTCCATGCATTTGCTATCAAGATAATCCGCTATTCGGCACTGCTCGCTCAGAAGAGGAAGGACGATGGGAATGCTCCCTGCTTTTTGCCAACTTCTAAAGTCACTCGTGTTCTGCCTAACGCCGTTGGAGAGAGCCTTGTAGACATTTCTAAAGGCTAGGCTCTGCAGGTAGTAAGCGATAAACCTCTTAGACTGACGTGACTCGCAGACGTGAACAACGCCTGTGCACTTTCCGCGAATTCCGGATATTGCAATAGCGCCATGCCACGTGTCCATTCCGTGAATTAAGAGATCTCCTGGATTGACTCCCTGGTACCCATTTTCGGTCATAGAGACCAACCCCGGGTTCTTCTCGCCACGATACGTGACCTTGCCTTGATTTGAGCAAATCACAATTTGGTCATCATCGCTGATTTGTCGACTTTGCTTGGACAGGACATCCTTGAGACGGACTTCCATCCATTCCTTAGGTATCTTGTTTTCCCATTCAAACGAGCATTTCTTAAGCTCGCGCATAGTTAATCGTTCCTTCCGAACAAAGCCTCAAGGCTCTTCTCGAGAGTTTTTTCATGTTGGAGGATTCGCTCCGCAATAACGTCTGCGGCTTCAAGTTCTTGATAGTGATAGAAGGTCCTCGTGAAGGGAATCTGATAACCTGTCTTCATAGACTTCTTATCCACCCAGGCGTCCGGGTTGTACGGCTTCACCATGCGCTCGATGAAAGCATCAATATCCTGGCTGAGAGGGATATCTTCTTCGTCGGTCTTGGATTTGTCAGCTATGGGCTGTCCCTCCTTGTTGCAGACCACGTTGCCTTCCTCGTCGTATTCCGGCGTCATTACCTTCACTCGGTTGAAACCGAACTCGACCGTCTCGACCAGCGCGCTCTCGACACGGATCTGTTTCCCGTTGGGCAGCTCGTCGACATACACGGCCTTGTCCTCGGAGTATTCGCCATAGGCTTTGAGGATGAGATCGCGACATCGTTTGGTGATGTCGTTCTTTTTGTCGCCGATGCCTTTACGGCGCTTCTCAAAGCACTGGGATGCGTCGACGAGGAGAACCTTGCCCTTGCGCTCCGGTGCCTTGTTCTTGCTGAGCACCCACAGGAATGTCGAGATGCCCGTGTTGTAGAAGGCATCTGTTGAAAGCTGGGCGATGCAGTCGAGCCAGTCGTTTTCGAGGATGTAACGGCGAATCTTGTCCTCGCCGCTCTCGGGACGTCCCTTGTAAAGGGGTGAGGCATCCTGAACGATCACCATAACGCCGTTGTCCTTGAGCTTCGCGAGGCCGTTAAGGATGAAAAGCATCTGCCCGTCGCCCTTGGCGGGAAGGCCCGGGGCGAATCTTCCCGAAGCGCCTTTCTCGTGTTCGGCGGTAACGGCGTCCGCCTGGGGGTTCCACGGGTTGCCGAAGGGTGGGTTCGAGATGCAGTAGTCGAACGTGTAGCCCGGGAACTTGTCGCCAGAAAGTGTATCGCCGAACTGCATGTTCGAATCGTCATTGCCCCTAATGAGCGCGTTTGCCTTCGCGATGCCGTAGGTGAACGGATTGAACTCCTGACCGAACGTCGTAACACGGGCATCCTCGTCCATCTGGCGCAGGCGCTCCTCGGTGCAGCTGAGCATCTGGGAGGTGCCCATGGTCTGGTCATAGACGGTCTTGGAGATATGATCGCCATCGAACACGTGCGGATCGGCGGCAACGAGAAGATCGGTCATGAGGTAAACGATGTCGCGCGACGTGAAGTGGGCTCCCGCATCCTCGTTGTACGACTCGGAGAAGCGCTGCGTCAGGTTCTCGAAGATGTAGCCCATATCGACCGGTTTGATCTTCTCGGGTGACATGTCTGCGCTCTCCTTGCAGAAGTCGCAGATAACCTGGTAGAGCAAAGGGGCGTCGGGGTCCGCCAGACGATCGACCATGGCGCCGAAATTCATGCGCGAAAGGATGTCCTGAACGTTCTCGGAGAACCCGTTCATATAGTCGCGGAAGTTGTCCTCAATATTCGCAGGGTCGGCCCTCAAAGCTTCGAATGTGAATGCGGACTGGTTGTAGAACGGGTAGCCGGCAGCGTCCTTAAGGAATCCCTCGCGAAGTTCCGGCGCGATATTGGCATACCTCCTCTTAGCTTCCTGCACCTTCTTGTGCGTGGGGAGCAGACAGTCATGGAAGCGCTTGATTACCGTCATAGGCAGAATGACGAGGCCATACTCATGCGGCTTGAACGGGCCGCGAAGGGTGTCTGCAACAGACCAAATCAAGCTGGCTTTCTCTTGGATGTTCGCACCAACTGCAGCAATAAGGTTGTCGCTGGTTTCAGTTTCACCCATATCTGTTTCCTATCTTTAGTCAGCTCATCAACCAGACATTAACGCAGCAACGAGCTGAAGGTTGTTCCTCTTAGCTCAGTTTCCTTCTTTGCGGTATCGCGCAAATTTTTCGGGATGTAAATAGTCACTGCAACATTGTCGCTATTAGCAAGAAATGCACGTGTGCCAGTTGGGCTCGCTTCTTGTTTCATCAGGTCGATGTGTTCCATAACGGCATATCCTGCATAAAGTGTAGATGCAATATAGAGTATTTTACAATGAACCGACACATTTTCGAGGCGGGGGATTGGCGTACGTCGCAGTGTAGTTGATGGGGATGTTTACGCACGGTTCCGTTCATGATCTAGCTCGTGAACTCATGGTCGTCGAAGGCGGTATGGGCGAGGTGGCAGGAAGGAGGGGCTTGTACCCGCTTCCCGTTGCCCGGCCGCGATGGCTCTATGCCTGACCTGCAGAGACGTCTGGGTAGCCAAATTAAGTGACTACGCAGAATAACCGATGCGATGGAAGCCTGCGCCTTAAGCATCCTTGGCAGAAACGTCCTCGCGCATATTAGGCATCTTTCGAGGTCGGCCGGTCCTGCCAGGCCGACTGGCCGGAACTTGTACCGGACAAGGGCCTCGTCGATCCGATGGCTGGCGAGGTCTCCAAGACCTATCTGTGCGTTGGCGCTGCTGTTCTGCCAGAAGGCGTGCTTCGAGCCGATGCCTGACATGAAGAAGAGACTTGGCTTCCCGTGTCGTATACGCCAAGAGCCGCTATTCCGTGCCTCACCGCTACGTAGGGCACGGAATCTGCGGGTTGGCGAGTCCGTTTTGTCAATCTATACCGCGCGGGCGAGCATATCATCACCCATCGACTGCTGCCTTCCCGCGCAGGGAATGGATACTCGACGGAGGAGTCCCACATGTCCGAGGCCTTCCTCAGTCCCGAACGGGGTGACATCCGCGCCAAAAGGGAAGAGCGCATCAAACCGATCTGCTCGGCTGTAGTCGATCGGATCTTCGACTGCGCCAAGGTCAATGAAGTGTTCGGGGGTATTATGCTAAATGAAAAGATAGTTCTGCGAGGGGGCGATCGTTTGGATAGCCATTTGATTCGTCTGCTAGCGGCATCGTCGGGTTTTTCGCAGAATGGTTTTACGGTGCATAGAGACTGCTAACTCTATCTTAGGTATTCGGGGGCATTATGAGAGAATTAGATGATAGAGAGCCGTGTCCGTGTGGTCGAGATGCGCTTTATGGGGAGTGCTGCAAGTCGGTTGGTATCCGGTGGTATAGAGAAGGGGATCTCCTTTATAAACAATACAATGCTCATATTCCGCAAGAGGGGATGGATTTTTTAAATGAGAACGAACAGAAATTTCTTATGCTGTTTGGCCGTGAACCGACGAGTGACGATCTGATTTTTTTCGACGCTTCTGCTCACGGCAACGATTATTTTCGAAAGTGCATAACATTCTTGCGCAATTTGGGCCTTCCTAAAGAATGGATCTATGCGTTTTACAGGACGGATGGATTGATGCCGACTGTTGAAAACGAGAAATTTCTATCTCAAAGCGACATCGAATTGTTTAGAGGGTATTGTCATGAATATACTGAGTTGATGGACGCGGATTTTGGAAGCGGTCGGATCAATGCTCTTCTTTTTACCTCCATTACGAATGAGATGCTTGAATCTGCTTGCGACAATATTTTGCCTTCTGTGCTGAGCGGACTAGAATACTTCTTGAACACTGTTACCGAAAAAAGGGGCGGTATTGTAAATCCTCCGAACTCTTTAAAGGAGTACGCATCATTTATCGCAATTAGAGTGATTAAGGCATTGAGATCCGTTCGCATGCTTGCGGTGTCATACGAGACTGAATCTATTTACTCCATTGGGCGCAGCTTGTTCGAGTGCTATGTCTACTTGAAGAATATCAATGACGATCAAGTCTTTTTCGATGAAGAGATTCTCCCTGTTTTGAACTCACACGAATATGGTTTCGAGGTCAACGAAGGGCAAATCAACTATAAAAAGATGCATATTTCAAAGGCATTGAATAGCGCAAAGCGAAAAAGGGGCAAAAGCCTATACCGGCTGAATAAACAATGCGGGCCTGCAATCGATTCTGACCTCTATAATTATTATTATCAGCCAGCTTGCCAATTTGTGCACATAGACGCCTTCACTGCTCGTTGCTGTTTTTATGAAGAAGACCTCTATGCGGAGTTTGATAGTTCCTTGGTTGCAACAACTTGCGTGCTGGCTACTGCGATCCTTGTTCTTGAACAGCTAGCGAAGCTAGCGTTGATTTCCGAATTGCAAGCAAGGGATTTGATGCACTTGTCCTCAGAGTGCGCCTACAGGATCTGTGATTGCTTGATGATGCTGGCTGTCGATCCAGAGCAGAGCGAAGACGAATACCATCAGCTTCTGAAAAGACTTAAGATGGTTGAGGGGAACAGCTGGTCGTTTAACGAAGGAGACTTTTCAGAAGCGTAGAAAGGTAAACAAGGGTTTTTGATCAAAAGATGCAATCAGTTCTAATTCTCCAAAGTTAACGCTCTCGAAAAATGCGTCCATCGTCAAAAGTTCGCTATTCTCCATCTCGTTAATTAGCGATTCTTCCATCTCCGAAAGCCGGACATTGCCAGACGGGCTATAGAACGCTTCGCGCAGTTTTTGCGATTCTTCTTCTGGTATATCGTTAAAAAATAGCCATTCATGGTGAATTGCCTGCATTAGCAGATACTCGTGCAAACGTGTTACGGGATAGTAGTGAGCTTCGCTCTCCATCCATCGGCAGAGTGTCTTTAGCGTATCCAAACAACGCTGCATGTCTTGATTTACTAGATGTTCAGGAAAGAACCACTCGAGTTCTTGCGCCAGGTACTCTTCGTCGTCTTCGTCTATGAGGTATTCCGTTGCGGATTCAAGAAATCTGTAGCCAATACAGTTCAGTTCATCAAGAAGTCTCTGAGAATACTCTTTGTTAGGGAGAAGGATCATCCTCACTCCCACTCAGTGACTAATCCAGTACGGGTGCTGCCGATCCGTGCCGCATCATACCGCCTAAGGGCTGATTCGTGCGCAATTTAGGCGAATCAGCCCCTTGATT
>ERZ826396.823-NODE-823-length-41627-cov-10.161094_pt1 | contig 41627 bp, 33 predicted proteins | sample MGYA00519926_ERZ826396 | MGnify/ENA primary metagenome ERZ826396 (study PRJEB31778, sample SAMEA3449230) | human gut metagenome | biome: human gut; feature: human-associated habitat; material: faeces | place: United Kingdom | collected 2010/2012 ... | reverse complement strand
CGAGTGAGCAATCACCATTGTCCGAATGCGTCCGCCTTGAACAACTTTCAACACACTAAATAGCAATTCTCAATATACCTAATATTAGCAAATGTGCCGGATAAAAAATGTAGAAGAACCACTTAGAAAAGGTTCGATGTTTTTCGGAGCGCTTTCCGTTGTAGAGATAGATGATGCAAAGTGCTGAGAGCAGAATTCCGGCGGTGGCGCCGAGGGACTGGATAACAGCCCTGGCAGGAGTGGTCTGCTCCATGTTTTCTACAAGGTTTAACAGACCAAAGAACAGCATTGCCTTTCTGAAAACCTTCCATAAAAGTTTTTTTCGTTCAGGATTCTGGCCGCCAGCCAGATGGCTTTTCTGATCAGCATTCCGGCCGCCGGCTGGCAGCATTTTCCCCTGTGCATCCCGGAGGCCACCGCTTGCGAACCAGTAGGTGAAGATGGGGGCAAGAAGGGCCCAGTCACTGTAGGCGGAGGCAAATACCAGGCCCAAGATGCAGAGTATCCGCCGGGTTCCTGAAGGGATCTTTTCCATTGCATAAAGAATCAAAAAGCATAGAAAAAGGGTGAATAGCATGTTCATGTTTACGAAACTGATGGTTCCTTCTTCTGTAAATGCAAGACAGAAGGGAATTTCGGAGATCAGGGCAAACAGCAGAAGCCGTTTGCCGTATTTCTCTTTGGAGCGGGTGTAGCCGTAGCCTTCTACCAGAAAGTAGCACATGGTGATAGCGGTAAAATAACCCACGTCCACCATCACCTCAAAAAGGAAGGTACCTGGTTCCAGGAAAATGTTTGCAATATGGTTTAATAGCATGGTAAACATGGCTGCATATTTAATCTGGTCCCGGTTCATGCCTCAAAAATCCTCATCAGCATATCCGCCATACCCACAGAGTATCCAGCTGCTGCAAAAATGCCCTGGCAAGGGCCTTCGGTAATGACCATAAGCGGCAGCTTCTCGGAATCTACGTACATGCGGCGGGCGGTCATTTCCTTGTCCTTGCCGAAATCGTGGAAGTACACCTGAATTTCAGGGAACAGTTCCAGACATTTCACCATAGTAGCATTCTTTAAAGAATCTTTACTGCGAAGGATAAATATAACCTGCTTTTGGATTTTTTCATATTTTTCTTTCAAATCCATCATTTCATTGAGGATGTGCTCGGTAGGCTCGCGGCCCTCTTCTAACCAGAAGAGAATATTGCGCGCAACCAGACTATTCTCCCGTTTGGCAGCGTCTCCAAAGGCTACAGCCGCATCCAGCCCTTCGTCTGCCTTGCAAGGAACATCTATGTGCTCTGCATCAGACAGTTCGCAGCGCCTTCTTCCCGTCAATTCAGACACCAGCACCTGATTTCCAGCCCGATCGGTCAGCTTGGAATCCGGAATGGAATGACGGTTGAACATTTCCTTCAGACTATACTCTCGAAGCTCCAGTTCTACCCGCTTCATCTCATCTTTTTCAATATGAAAATCGTATCTTTTTCCCAGAATGTTTCCGTTTGGCAGACGGTTTCCAGTCAGAATCCGGTAATCTCCCGGCATAATATCCAATTCCAGTTTTCCAGCTTCCCACTTGCGGTCGCTGAAATCCAGGGTAAGGTATCCTCTTCCGTCTGTCACCGCAATGGTCCAGTTCTGGAAATAATTCCAGTCCCCTTTTTCCCCGGCGAAGACTGTAAGATGGGATTCCTTCCGGCTCTCTTCCAATACTGCTACAAACCTCATTCCATCCCAATATTCAATAGCTCCATCAGCAGGATTCAGACGTGCCGGGATTCCCAGGGTTCTGGCGATTGCCACGAAAAGCACCTTGTGGGATTTCTCTCCGGCAATTCCAAGCTCCAGTGCTGCACCAGGAGTGGTGTATGCAGTCAGGCGCTCTTTGTCATTGCGGACTGAAATGTTCTCTTCGATCCAGGTCCAGATGCTCTTGGGATCCGCTTCAAAAGCATCCCTCTGCCCCTTGTCAAAATAGCCCAGGATCTTCTTCCTCCACCTGGTAAGGACCTCATTTTCCACGCGGGGATTCCATACATATGGAATGTAAATCTCATCTGGATTAAATTCGCGATAAACCGAGGCCTCCTGATAATGGCCCTCCAGCACTTCTGGAAAAGCATCCCTTCTGTCTTTCTCAGACAAAACAGCCATCATAGGCTCCACTTCCTTCATGGTATGTCCAAAAAGGCAGCGCTTCCACAGCGGCTGGAATTTCTCAATCTTACGGCGGCAGTGTTCTGCCTCAGCGGCAATCCGGTGATTATTCTCTTCTTCCTGTTCTTGGGTAATATTCCATCTTATTCTGCCGGTATCCTCCGGTGCATTCATGTCAAAATCCACCCAAAGCTCATCCTCATATTCCTCACCAAGAGTACAGGTAAAATGGTCGTCCTCTCTTGTGTCGATTACCTTTTCCCCGTAAGCACCATCATAAACAGCACAGATCAGCAGGCTTCCAAAACCGGTTTCAAAGGAAATACAGCCATTTTTGTCTGCTTCCATTATTGCAATCGGGGAAAATTCCCCATAGTTCATTACCTCAGCCCGTACTTTTGCCCCAGCAGCCGGAGTTCCATCCAGATCTTCCACTGTAATAGTGATCCACCTGGTTTTGGCATATTTACCAAGAAGATTGATGATCCGGTTCATTCCGTCTTTTCCGATCACTTTTTCGTCTGGCATAGCGCGGTCATACCATCTGGAGCCGATCATCATGGCCCTGGATGCTGCATTGGTAAACCAGCCCTTGTCCAGAACAGCTTCTGGCTCGCAAGCTCCCAGATAATGCCAGTCGCCATCGCACCAGACCTCTACCCAGGCGTGGTTGTCATCACAGTGGGACCATCTCGGCACATACACTGGTCTTGCAGGGATTCCGGCACTTCGCATTACATTTACCACAAAGACGGCTTCCTCACCACAGCGGCCTACACCGCTTCTGTAAATTTCCAGTGCGGAGCCGGTACGCATGTCCGTTCCCTGGTACATCACTTCTCCCGCACACCAGTGATTGATTTCCAGTGCAGCTTCCACCATGGCCTTCCCCTGGACCTTATCCTTTATTTTTTTCCAGAAATAGGTACGGCATGGTTTGATTTCTTCATCATTTGTCCGATGAAAAAGCACGTAATTCAGGAAATAAAGCTCTGGATAATTCTTTACATAAGGGGAATTTTCCCAGAGATAGATTCCCTGCTGCACATAATCCAGATAAGTGTCAAAGGTATAGTTTCCCACATCGCTGTAGGGCATATTGCTGTACAGATATTTCATTCCGATCACAATATCAGGACTTAGTGCTTCCATTCTCTTCTTTATCTCTTCCGCTTTTCCTGGCAGTTCCCTGGAAAAATCTTCAAAGTCTTTTTCTATCCGGTCTCTGTTTTTTTCAAGAAACATCTTATAATCTCCTCATCATTTTAAGCGTGATCACAATTTCACTCTAAACGGACATGCCGCCTGTCGGCGACATCTCCATATAGGAAAGTCAGCTGTTCCACGCCTATGGCGCTCCCACTTGGCAAAAATACTTTTGGGCGCAGACTTAATAAAATCGCAGTATTTCATATATCACAAGAGATTCTATTTTATATCAAGCATATTTATAATATTTCCATATCCAGCATCTTCTGCCAGCTGCTGGATCCCATCCCTTATTTCCTCCAGGGAATAGTTGTGCGCTTCCAGAAATTCATCCCCTTTGGATGCAGCATATTCGTAGAAAAACATAGCTTCTGCCAGAGCTTCTTTGTCAGCGTAATCGATCCGGTCAAGAAGTTCGTTCTCTGCCTCGTTGATCTCGCCTCTGTCCACCATGGTTTTCATATGGTGAAGCTTGTCTCCGGAAATCTGATATTTGGATTCTACCGGCAATTCCACCTGGACATATTTTTTCCCAAGCATGACGCTGGCAAGGACACGGGCAATCTCTTTGATCATACGCATAATGTAGTCTTTTTCGTCATCAGTGAACATAAATTTTCCTCCTGGATAAATGAGAGTTCGTGGCTTTAGGGTAGCACCTTCCCAACATCAGAACTATTTCTGACTACTCTTACTGACTGCGGCCACAAAAACCACAAAGGTTCCGCCCTGACACTTGTATGCGTCCTGGCAGAACCTTTGTCATTAAGCTTATTATTTCATTTTTGATATCCTTTTGTCAATATAAGATGAAAGAAATTCAACGCTTCCCTCCACGCCAAGAGTGCTGCTGTTCAGACTCAGATCATAGGTATGGGAATCTGACCATTTGGAATTGCAATGACTGTCGTGGTATTTCTTTCTCTTTCTGTCTTTCTCTTTGATAAAGCGCTCAGCTTCTTTATCGGTTTTTCCATAAAGACGGGCTACACGGGCAATTTTCTGATCCATGTCTCCAATAATGAAGATGGAAATCAGGCCCTCATAATCCTTCAGGATTGTCTCAGAGCAACGTCCTACAACTACAAAGGATTCTCCTTTTTCAGCCTTTTCCCGAAGAAAATTGAACTGCATCATAGCAACGTTGTCTGCCGGAGAACTGCTCATTCCTTTCACTGTGCGGTAAAGAAATTTGTTGTGCTTCATCTCGTCAAAGATTTCCAGCTCTTCTGGATTTACGTTATGGCTGTCTGCCACCTCGCGTAAAAGATTGTGATCGTATAAAGAAAGTCCATAGCGCTTGGCGATTCGCTCTGCAATTTCATGGCCTGCGCTTCCGAACTCTCGTCCGATGGAAATGATCACCTGTTTTTGTGTTTTCATGGTATCCTCCCTTCTAACCAGAGAAATCCGCTCTTGTTTCACGGATTTTTCCGGATAAAATGCCGTTAAAAGCGGGCAAGACCAACTGTCAGTTATTCATGGCATGCCAGATCTTTGGCACTGCTTTTTCTCTGATAATTGACAGTTCTACACTTCCCCCTTATGGCATTATAAATATCTAGCATAAATCATCAGCATGGAAACGAGGACAACCAGGATCGTGGCAGGTGCCATTGCCTTGCAGTATTTTCCCCATTTGATCATGTGACCGCTCTTGGCTGCTGTTGCGATACCGACTACGTTTGCAGAAGCTCCGATCGGGGTTGCACTTCCGCCGATGTCAGTACCCATTGCAAGAGCCCATGCCAGAATGGAAATATCAACTCCCTGTGCGGCTGCCAGACTGTCAATAACCGGGATCATGGTAGCTGCAAACGGAATGTTATCAATAAATGCACTTGCGATAGCAGATACCCAGATAATGATGGCGATCATTACCATCAGGTTTCCGCCGCTGACTTTTCCAATAAATCCAGCCAGGATCGTAAGGATACCGGTCTGCTCCAGACCGCCAACAACTACGAAAAGTCCTACGAAGAACAGCAGTGTCTTGTAATCAACCTTTTTCAGAAGGTCCAAAGCATCTTTTCCGGAAGTGATCAGTGTCACTGCTGCGATAAATACACCGATACAGGATACGGTAAGCCCTGTCTGGGAATGTGTTACCAGAAGGACAACAGCGCAGAGGAAGATCACACAGCTGATGGTGAAACCCTTCTTGCTTACAATCGCTTCTTCCGGATCCGGTAACGTAGACGGATCAATTTTTCCCGCATTTTCGGTAAGCTCTTTGCGGAAAATAAAGTAAAAATAGATTACAACCAGCACCAGTGCGATCACCGCGATAAGACCTGTGTTTGTCACGAAATCTGCAAAGGAAAATCCAAGTGATGTTCCAATGATAATGTTCGGCGGATCTCCGCACATGGTAGCGGATCCACCAAGGTTGGCGCAGAAGATCTCTGCAAGGATCATTGGTACCGGATTAAATTTCAGCAGCTGTGACAGTTCTACGGTAACCGCTGCAAGGAACAGGATTACGGTGATACTATCGATAAACATAGCAAGTACAAAGGACAGGAGCATAAATGTGATAAAGATCGGGATAATCTGGTATTTAACCAGTTTCGCGATCTTCATGCATAACCAGCGGAAAAATCCGGAGTTTGCCATGCCTTCTACCATGATCATCATACCAGCGATGAACACGATAGTTTCCCAGTTGATTCCAGCAGAAGCTTCGCTTGCTTCACCTGCTGTGTGCCAGAATCCCGGTGAAAAAATACTATGTATGTTCAGTGTTTCAATAATTGCTGAGGGGCTGTGCATACAGATTCCAAATACAAGAATCAATGTAAGGAGCGCACATCCCAGCGTAACAATATGTCTTTCCCATACTTCTGTGATGATCAGAATGAACATCGCCAGGAAAATTACTACTGCAAAAATCTGTGCTATCATTTCTTTCCTCCATGACTGTCAAACCATGCCATCCAGATGCCGACAGCAATGGCTGCAACAATCATTACTCCTATAAAAATATTAAGTAACATATAGTGTCATACCTCCAATCATATACGTTTGTTTACATGGAAAATAATTGCTCTCCACTGCAATGCTTTACTCATAATGAAAACACTTGCAGCAATCAGCAATATTAAACAATGGTATATGATCTTCAGTGTTTCTGTCCATCCTGATGATGGATGTAACAGATAATAAACCGTCTGCCGTCAGCATCATTTCTGGTCAGCAGACGTTTCTTTGCTTTATAAAATACGGTATTCGCCAGCAGAACTGCCAACATGATGAGCACCACAATTTCCACGCCTGACCTGTGGCGAAGGCGCTGGTCCGCCTCCAGCCTTACAGACACCTGCAGAAGTCCTGTCAGTTCTTCTGCACTTGTCCGGGTGCTTCTGGAAAGCTCTGGTGAAATCAAAGAAGCTGAGGCCGGTTTCAGATCGTAAACATGCATAATGCTCTTCGCTTCCATGCCTGCAAAAAGCACACACAAAACCGCAACTGCCACACTGAAAAACAGGCAGACAAGCCGGTTCGCACATTCGTTTTTTTTCACTTGGCCTCACCTCGATACCTACAAAAATTCGTTTTTATAATAGCAGATTTTATAAGGTTTTTCAACTGTTTTTGCAGAGGGCTGAAGGTCACCCTATTCCATAATTATGTACTGTTCCATATATTGGACACTGCTTTTTTTACAGGCAAAAATCGGACTGAAATGTATCTTTTCCAATGCATTTCAATCCGATTTATAATCACTCTCTTAATAAAACCCTGTTTAATTTTTACAGATTATTCAGCGTCTGTCTCCTCGGCTGTCTCGTCTGCTGTGTCAGCTTCTGCAGCTGCAGTCTCGTCAGCGTCATCTGCTGCTTCAGCATCTCCTGTCTCAGCGTCATCGCTGTCCTCGAACGGGATAACTGCTCCGTCATATTTCTCGTTGATAAAATCTTTGATCTCGTCAGATTTTAATACGTCTACAAGAGCTTTGATCTTGTCGCTGTTCTCGTTTCCTTCCTTTACTGCGATTACGTTTACATATGTTTTTGCAGCTTCGGAATCAGAGGTCTCATATGCAAGTGCATCTTTGGATACAGAATAACCTGCCTGAAGTGCATAGTTTCCGTTAAGGACAATATAGGAAGTCTCTTCTGCAACACGCGCTACCTGCTCAGCTGCAAGCTCAACAATTTCTACGTTGTATGGGTTCTCCTCAATATCGTTTACAGTTGCCTCAAGACCTGCACCGTCTTTCAGTTTGATAATTCCGTTGTCCTGGAGAAGAAGAAGTGCTCTTGCCTCGTTTGTGGTATCGTTCGGTACTGCGATTGTGTCGCCATCTGCGATATCGTCAAGGCTGGATTTTGTTCCAGGATAAATTCCAAATGGCTCGTAGTGGATTCCGCCTGCATTTACAAGGTGGGTTCCTTTTTCCTCGTTGAAGCTGTTCAGATATGGAATGTGCTGGAAGTAGTTTGCATCGAAATCGCCGCTCTCTACAACTTCGTTTGGCTGTACATAATCATCAAATACCGTTACCTCAAGGTCGTATCCCTCTTCCTCAAGGATCGGTTTTGCTGCTTCAAGGATCTCGGAATGTGGTGTCTCGGATGCTGCTACTGTGATGGTTTTGTCATCATCTGCTGCGAAAACAACGGATGTTCCAACGGTTCCAAGTACTAATGCTCCTGTGAGTGCTGCTGCGATTAATTTTTTCATAATAAAGTTCCTCCTTATTTTTTGAAAAATATATTTAGTTTCTACATTACAATCATTTTTTATAATAAACAGGGGCTACTAAAAACTCCTGTCAATTATCGATTTTGGTTACTGCTCACAGATACCATTTCTTATAAAATAATCTGTGGCTTATTTTCTTTTATCCAGCTTGTTGGCTATGAACATACCAATTGTCTGGAAAATCTGTACCAGTACTACCAGAAGGATAACTGTCACCAGCATGATGTCCGTCTGCCAGCGGTTGTATCCGTAACGGACTGCAATGTCTCCAAGTCCGCCTCCTCCTACGGTTCCTGCCATTGCGGAGTAACCAAGGATAGTTCCTGTTACAATGGTAGCTCCTGAGATCAGGGATGTTCTTGCTTCTACCAGCATTACCCTAAATACGATCTGAAGGTTGCTTGCTCCCATGGATCTTGCAGCCTCGATAACTCCCGGGTCTACCTCATTTAAGGAAGACTCTACCATTCGTCCGATAAAAGGGATTGCCGCAATGGTAAGGGGTACGATAGTGGCTGTGGTTCCATAGCTTTTTCCTACCAGAAATCTGGTGAATGGAATGAGCAGGATCAACAGGATCAGGAATGGGATGCTTCGGAAAATATTTGCGATCACATCCAGGATCTTATATAGTACTGCGTTTGGCCGCAGACCCTCTTTGTCGGATACTTTCAGCAGGATTCCAAGGGGCATTCCAAATACATATCCGAAGAAGGTGGAAAACAGGGTCATATATAATGTTTCCCCTACACCTGCGATTATCATATCGGTTACTTGTTTCGTCCACATAATCAGTTCGCCTCCCCTATCTCAAGTCCACGTTCTGTAAGGAATTTCTTCATCTCCGGTACATTGGTACTGTCACTCATGAACTGGAGGATCATTTCTCCTTTGGCTACACCGCCTACGTTTTTGGTGTTTGCCTTCAGAATGTTTACAGGTTCGTGGAAGGTTAATATAAGGTTTGCGATTACTGGTTCGAATGCGGAGTTCTCAGAGAATACGATTCGAACGATTTCGCCGTCCTGGATTTCTGACTGGGTAAGCTTTTTGCTTTCTACGTCGTTTCCAGAATCCTTGCTAATCAGTTCTTTGGCTACCTGTGATTTCGGGTGGCTGAAGATTTCTTCTACAAGGCCTTGTTCTTTTACTTCACCGTCTTTCATAATTGCCACATGAGTACAAATCTCACGGACAACTGACATCTGGTGGGTAATGATCACAATGGTGATTCCGAATTTCTGATTGATGTCCTGCAAAAGTTCAAGTATGGAGGATGTGGTCTGGGGATCCAGAGCGCTTGTGGCTTCGTCACAGAGCAGTATCTGTGGATCGGAGGCCAGGGCTCTGGCGATTGCCACTCTTTGTTTCTGTCCACCGGAGAGCTGTGCGGGATATGCTTTCGCTCTGTCTGCCAGTCCTACGATTTCCAGAAGCTCCAGGGCTTTTGCTCTTGCTTCGGCTTTTTTCTTCCCCTGGATGTACAGTGGGAAGCAGACGTTTTCCAGTACGTTTTTCTGCATGAGCAGGTTAAAATGCTGGAAAATCATTCCTATTTTCTCTCGCTCTTTGCGGAGTTCTTTTGGGGAAAATTCACTGAGGGATTTTCCGTCTATTAATACTTTTCCTTCGGATGGTACTTCCAGAAAGTTCATACATCGTACCAGGGTACTTTTTCCTGCACCGGACATTCCGATGATTCCGTAGATGTCTCCGGTTTCAATGGAGAGGCTTACGTGTTTCAGGGCTTGTACGGAACCGTCTTTGGTTTCGAAGGTTTTGCTCACATCTTGGATTAATATTGAAGACATGTCTTTCCTCTTTCCTTTAAGTGGTGTTTCATCGTCGATATGGTTACTATAACACAATTGGAGTAAAAGTGTTAATTCTTAAAAGTTTGGGCTAGTTATAGGGTAAGGCTATAGCTAAAGTGGACGCCAGCGGGGGAGGGATAAATCACGCTCGCCGTCGCAACGTTCTGGTGAGCTAATGACTAACTGCGACTAATGCGCTCGGGAGAGCCCTCTCGCATAAGTCTCCGTAAGTCATGGATCTCACCGCCACTAAGGGCGCTCCTTAAATGGCTCGCTTAGATTTATCCCTCCCCCACTGGCTGTGTACTGGTTAGTGAACAGTTGAGTGTAGCGGACGTTTGGGCGGGAAGGCGCTGCGCTGTTTCCGCCCAAACTGAAAGTGGGGGGGGTGTAGTGGGTGGTTAGGTTCAGCTTTAGTTGCAAATGGAAGTTTGCGTAAGTGAGTGGATTATCGTAATGCTTTGTCTTTGTATTTGGCAATTTCTTCCAGATATTTCTGTCCTAACTTACTGATCGTGGTGCCTTTTCTTGCAAGGTAGCCGATGGTCATGACCTCGTCGGAGTCTAGCTTCACGGCGCAGTAGTCGGAGCCGTTTAGTTCTTCGCAGATGATTCCGGAGCAGAGAGTGTAGCCGTTGAGACCCACCATCAGGTTCAGGAGAGTGGCTCGGTCATTGGCTTTGATGAGGCGTTTGTATTCGTAGGTGCTCAGGACTTCTTCGGCGAAGTAGAAGGAGTTGTAGGTGCCTTGCTCGAAGGAGAGGCAAGGGTATTCGCGGAGGTCTTCCAGGGTGATCAGGTCGCGGTCAGCAAGGGGATGGCCTTTCCACATGTAGACATAGATGCTGCATTCCAGGATTGGGTGGAATTCCAGATTGAACTCATGGAAAAGTTTCTCCAGGACTTTGTGGTTGAAGTCGTTCAGGTAAAGGATGCCGATCTCGCTTTTGAAGTCTTTTACATCGGTGATGATGTCGTAGGTGCGGGTTTCGTGGACGGCGAATTCGTATTCGTCCATTCCGAACTGCTTCACCATTTCCACGAAGGCATTTACTGCGAAGGTGTAGTGCTGCATGGAAACACTGAATTTCTTCTTGGTATGTTCTTTGGAAACGTATTTGGATTCGATCAGTTCGTATTGCTCTACCACCTGGCGGGCATAGCCCAGGAATTCCTCTCCCTCAGGGGTTACGGAAATTCCACGGTTTGTCCTGCGGAAAAGTTCTATACCGATTTCCTCCTCCAGTTCACGGATTGCCGAAGATAAGCTTGGCTGTGATATAAAAAGATTCCGGGCAGCTTCATTCATGGAATTGGAATTTGCCACCGTAATCGCGTAACGAAGTTGTGCCAGAGTCATATGGATTCCTCTTTTCTGTATTGTATTTTCAAACTAGCTTTTACATATATATCTAAAAATGCACAGATAAATTTTAAGCGAATATCATTATTTGGAATGAAAACAGTCTTTTCTGCATAATGATACCCCAGATACCCCAAATGAATCAACAATGTCAACACATCATCTTTAATTCTGAAAGTTATCATATCGTTGGTAAAAATTCCTGTATTTACTGGTACTGCTTCTCCTGCAATCATTCTCAGAACATCATCCCGGAGTCCTTCAAAATTCATATCAATATAAATCTGCAATGCCTCAAAAGTCTCTGTCTGATTCCAATAATTTCCCAGTTTTCCTAGGCGCATGCAGCTCACAACCGACTTCGGGCTGTATACAGATTCCACTTCTTCAAAAGAATAACCATCATACCAGTTTTTGATCTCATTAATATCCATCTGATACTTCTGGCAAAGTGCTTCTACTTCTTTTTCTGTAAAACCTACATATTCAGCCAATGGGCCTGGATCAATCATGGAAAATTCATCGAACATATTCAGTGCACTGTGGGTTCCGTATTTCTTTATTGGCAAAATTCCCGTCATATAGGCAAGATAAATGTATTCTTTATCCTTAAGCAGATCACGCAGAAAATCAAGGTAAATCTCCTGCGCAGCCTTATCATGTTTGAACTCCCGGAAAATACAATCCCACTCGTCAATGATAACTATAAAAGGGCACTCACTTTCTGCAAAAATATCCTGCATAGTTTCCGCCAGATCATTTTCGTCATATAATTCCACATCAGGGTACTGTTTCTTCAATTCGCGGATTACTTTGCCTTCTACTCTCTCCAACAATTCCTTCACATTTGAACTTCTGCTCAAAAATTCCTGCATATTCAGAAAAATGGTATCGTATTTATTCAAATGTTCCTCAAAGTTTTCATCCTTGGCAATTTCCAAACTGGAAAAGAGTTCTCTGGAATCACAGCCCTTACTGTAATAAGCCGTAAGCATATCTGCTGCCATAGACTTTCCAAAACGCCTTGGTCTGCTGACACATACACAGGACTGCAGCGTATCGACAATACTATTTGTATATTTTATTAATCCTGTTTTATCCACGTAAATATCCGAATTCACCGCTCTTTTGAATTTATTATTCCCCGGATTCAGGTAGATTCCCATAAGCCAGCCGTCCTTTCTGCGATTTTGCGTTACCAATGAACAATAACAATTTTCTTCTATATTAACACAGCACTGCGATTTATTCCACTGAGGATTTTTGCCAGTCTTTAATACGAAAAAAGGTGTCTGACTAAAAAAGCCAAACACCACATTTCTACAGTCCGAGAATGGTATACAGCCTGACACCTTTTTGAAAAAAGCTTTCAGCCGCATCCCTCCTCTTATTCTGTATAACTATTGCCGTTCTCATCACTCCAGCTTCCGTCGCCGTTGTCAATATAACCAGTGCCATTATCATCCATATAGTAATAATCTCCATTAGTTGTTTCTGTAACTGTCACACTGTTTCCATTGGCATCCTGTAATACATGCTGCTCTAACTCGGCACCAAAATAATGGGTACTGTCATTTAAGGACTGATAGGTCTTTCCATTTTCATCTGTAAAATAGACATCATCATCGGTGCTGTATTCCATACCATCAGCATCTACATATTCGCAGTCATAATTTTTGTAAATTGTTCTTTCCACAGAAACTGTATTTCCATCACTATCATACAGGGTGATTGTTGTGGTGGAAAGAATATCGGATGCATCATCTGTTGGGGCAGTTGTGGTATTACTTGTCGTACCAGCTGTGGCATTACCTGCTGTACTAGCTGTGGTATTACCTGCTGTGCCAGCTGTGGTATTACCTGCTGCGCCAGCTGTGGCATTACCTGCTGTGCCAGCTGTGGTATTACTTGCTGTGCTATTTGCGGTATTACCTGCTGCACCACTTGTAGTATTACTTGCCGTACCAGTGGAACTTGCAGTATTTGATCCCTTCGTGGATGAAGAAGCCTTTTTATTTGAAGATACCATATTTGCAGCAGAATTAGAGGCGGAATTTCCGGTATTTTCTAAAGTTCCAGCTGAACAACCACTTAATGTCACCGCCGCCATAAGTGCTATCATTTTAACCATTTTTATTTTCATGGTAAAATCCCCTTTCATTTTCTACTTTTGTAGAAGTTGGTTATATACTACATCTGTAGAAGTTAAATGTCAATCACTTTTTTCTACAATTGTAGAATTGTTTAGGTTTTACTTCTGATATTCTTAATTCCAGACTACGCCCCAAAATCATTCCCACAATTTACATTCCCAAATTGTGAAACCCTCATCCAGGCAAAAACAGGAAGGATGCAACTCGCCAAGAATTGCATCCTTCCTGTTTTAAAACTATTTGTTTTACAACTATTTCTTTTACAACAAGCCTTTTATACTTCATATCCGGCAAAAAAATTTTATCACAACCAAGAATATTACTCAAACTCTTCCTCGGATTCCTCACCGTTCTCCCCACCCATCCGCACACGGATTCCGTTGATCTCTACGTCTTCCATAGGAATCACCAGACACTTGCGGCCGTCAATGATCCTGGTCTCCACCAGTTCCACTTTATCTGGTTCTACATGGATCACTACATCCGGCGTTTTGATCTCGAACTTACGAGTGTTGGTGATGTTGGACGCTACCATGGTGGCTTTTTCCCCAGCAACAGCCTCATACTGGTTATCAAAGGTTTCCAGTTTTTCGTCTTCTACACCACAGTCCTCAAAGAGACGTTTCACCTCAGACTGGGTGAGCACAACCGGGTCTGGAGAATCTTTCTGGGCTTCGATGATCTCATTCAACTTCTCATGGATTCCTATAACGGTGTCATACTGACAGTCGTCCCCAAGGGTTTCCTCTACAAGCATATTGAAGGAATCACGCTGTCCGCCTGCGGAAAGCGGAGCAGTACAGCCAAACACTTCATCCACAAAAATATCGTGAAGCTGCTCTGCATTCTTAGAATAGTAGAGCATGCCGTGGATGTCTGTGCTTCTGTCATTAAATAACGGGAAAAGGAAGCCGTTCTCTGGCATTTCCACGATCCAGTCACGGATACGGTCCTGGATCAGATTTGCCTCCGCATTGTAGCAAAGACCTGCCTTAGACAGCTTCACCGGACAGATACTGCAAAGAAGGTGCTCATAAATCTCTTCAGAAGCATCATCCATATCGATTCCATCTGAAGTTCTTCCCGGGATATCGTACACAGCGTGTACCAGGATTATGTAGTAATTTTCCGGATAATCGTAATTTTCGATAATTTTGTCATAAAAGCTCTCAATTAAAGCGTCATCCTTCAGTTTACTGGCGCGGAGCTTCATGAGGAATTCGTGTTTGCCACCCTCTTTTTCCTCTGCCAGAGGGAATTCCATATTCATCAGGTTCTTTCCAAGAGTACCAGAAAGGGTTTTCTTGAATATTTCAAAATATTTGAACATTTCTTCCTCGGAGAGGGAAAGGAACGCTTCTTTCAGTTCTGTTTTTTTATTCTTTTCAGCATCCACATAGCATCCACAAATTCTGGTAATGTTGCAATTGGCTGGTGTCAGCTGTTTCTTGATTTCAGAAATTTCTTTTTTGTTCATTTATATATGTCCTCCAGTATTCCAGAAAATATGTTTTCAAAACCGATATCCCATCTCTGATATGAATTGAGTCTGTTGCCTTGCGCTCCATCCATAAAGATTCTCTGAAAGTATTATCAGCTCCATAATTTCAGCTTTTTTATTTTAGCTTAACACTCCAGAAAATTTCAAGACTTACTTACAGAAACAATAAATCATGATTAATGGTCGTATAAAATAACTCCTTAAACTTCTCCATATCCCGTGTCTGTCCCAGCGCCCACATCATTTTCGTCACAGACGCCTCCAGCGTCATATCATACGACTCCAGCACCGGGAACCGTTCCTTGATGACCTTTCCAACCTGATAAACTTCCATGTCGCTTCCCTCATGGGTAACCTGGGTCGCCATGCACACAGGCTTGCCAGCTTCAATCCAATGCGCGATCGCATCTATAAAATTATCATTTTCGTAATGAGGCAGACCGCCTACGCCGAAGGATTCAATGATCAGTCCGGAATAAGAGGGAAAAAGAGCATCCAATACTTTCCCGTCAATCCCCGGAATCAATTTGAGCAGAAAAATCTTCTGATTCATCTCATGATAAAACACCAGTGGCTTGGTGGACTGGTCTTTGTCATCAATATAAAAAATAATCTTCTGATCGTGAATGGATGCAATATCCGGATAATTAATACTGGAAAAGGCATTGTAACTTTTGGAAAATTCCTTCTTTGCTCTGGTTCCTGCGATCACTTTTCCCCCAAACACAATGGAAATTCCATGAGCGCGGTCGTGAGAGGCAAAGCGGAGACTGTCCAGAAGATTGGAACGTGCATCTGTAATTGCCAGGTCAATAGGTTTCTGGGCACCGGTAATCACGATAGGTCTGCGGTTATTCTGGATCAGATAAGACAAAGCAGCAGCTGTATATGCCATAGTGTCCGTTCCATGGCAAAGCACAAAGCCATCATAAAATTCATATTTGGATTCGATCAGTCTGGCCAGCTTCAGCCAATGGTCTGCACACACATTGGTACTGTCCAGGGCAAAAGGCTGAACGGTATCAATGGTGCAGAATTCCCGGGCTTCAGGAATATATTCCAACAGCTCATCTGCGGAAATCTGCGGTGCCAGCCCCTCTGCTGTATATTTGGAAGCAATGGTTCCCCCGGTTGCAATAAGAAGTATCTTTTTCATGTTGTCCCCCTGTGTAATTGTTATCCACATGTTCAATCTGCTGTACCTGCATTTTCTGAAACCTTACTTTGTAGCGAAAAGCTTTTTTCATAAGTATTTTACTTTGTATAGACAAAGGGCCCGCCCGAATCACCCCAGGCAGGCTCTTTTATCATTTTCTCCACTTTATATAATCTCAATTCTTTCAGAAAACATTTTGCAATACATACGATACAACAAGTTTCGATCTTTATCTCACTTTTAGTTCTCCTCAGTTGTCTCTTCTGCAGTATCCTCTGCGTTCTCCTCAGAATCAGCGCTCTCGCTGCTGTCCTCGGCCTTGCTGTCTGCACTGTCCTCTTCTGCAGTCTCGTCTGTACTGTCAGCGCTGTCTGTGGTATCAGCTTCCTCTGCGCTGTCGCTCTTTGCAGCATCTGTCTCAGCAGTATCAGCATCCTCGTCCTCATCTGCTGCCTCGGCATCCTCAGAAGTAGTATCCTCGGTAGCATCTGTTGTATCAGCTGCTGCATCTTCACTTGTATCCGCTGTAGTCTCCTTAATTGTAAAGCTGTGCTCATCTGTAATTGTCAAAGTAGAAAGCACCTTATCATTTACAGTAATATCAGCATCATCCAGCCATTTCTGAGTTGTCTCGGAATAGTATTCGCTGCGCTTGGTGTTCTCAAGGGACTCTTTCTTGGAAGCGGTTGCATCCTCGTCTTTTACTTTGTCCATCCGAAGTACATATACGCTGCTATCAGTCTCAACCAGCTCGTCGTAAACCTCTCCATCCTTCAGAGTTCTCAGCGCTTCTACAACAGCGTCATCATAAGAATTGGAAATATCCTCATCATCACTGTCATTTGTGAAAATAGTTCCGGTCAGTCCGCTGTAAGTATCATCAACAGCCTTGGCTGTCTCGCCCATGTCTGCTGTCGGATCCTCTTTCATCTTATCCAGGATCTCCTGTGCCTGCTCCTTGCGGGTAGCAATATCATCATCGGTAAGGTCATCTCCACTGATGGAAATACTTACATAGCTGAAAGAAGACTGCTGTGCCTCCTCATCCGTTATGTTAACCTCAGCCTCGTTGCGGATCGGATCGTAAATTCTCTGACGATAAGTCTCAAGCTCCAGAAGAGTCTTAACCTGATCTTCGGAAACAGCAAGCTCCTTCAGAGTGTCCTCGTCATTGTCCTGCATAAACTGTGCTGCTGCATCTGCAATAGCAGTCTCATCATCAGAAGTAACCTCAACGCCATAGTCTGCTGCCTTCTCCTTCATGATGTACATCAGCTCAACCTGCTCCAGGAACTGTCCTACAGCCTGCTCACCGTACGTAGTACCAGCATCCTCATCTACTACCTGGCTCCAGATATTTCCTGCACTTCCCATAAAGCTCTTATACATGGCAACGGTCTGTGCCTGTGACTCACGTGCATACAGACTTACAACACCCATAGGAATGTCTGTGCCATCTACAGTCGCAACGGTTTTCTCTCCATCTATAGACTTACTTCCACATCCGGAAAGCATTCCAATTGCCATTACGCCACTTAATGCCACTACGGTTGTGTTCTTCACGATTTTCTTCATATTGATCACCAATTACCCTTTCACTGATGTGCCGCTTAGTCACCACGCACAGCCGACATGATTTCCCAATGCGGACACGCTAATAAGAGTATAAAACTTTTTTCCCATGAGGGCAAGTAGAAAGGGGAAAATCTGATAGAATTCACACAATTTTCGCGAATTTCCATCGGATCTTCCCCACCCAAAACCTACTTTAAATCAAAATATCCGAAAGCATTCAACAGCCCAGCCGTCTACTACTTTTCGCTCTTTCCTTCCTCTTCCACCAATTCCATCAGTTCCTTTGCAAACACCGTCAGCGCCTGCACAATATCCCCCACCGGTGCAAACAGGAACTTCGGTTCTTTATCCGGTTTAAACTGCAGCTGTCTGCGGTACTTGGCAACCAGCGGCGGAATTCCTTCCGGGTTCAGATGTGCATTTTCGTAAAGGGTGATCCTGATCTCACGCTGCATCTGCTTGATTTCCGTAATGTAGCCCTGATGTGCCAGTGCTTTCAGTCTTGCAATAGCCAGCAGATTCAGCACTGCTTTCGGCGGCTCCCCAAACCGGTCGATCAGCTCTTCCAGCATATCATCATACTCCTGCTGGGACTCAATCCCTGCAATGCGCTTATAAATATCCAGTTTCTGGAATTCATTGCTGATGTAGGTGTCCGGGATAAAAGCATCCATATTCAGGTCAATGGTAGTCTCGAAGTCTTCCATGGTATGAATACCCTTTGCCTCCTTGACCGCCTCGCTAAGCATTTTACAGTAAAGATCATAGCCCACTGCGTTCATATGCCCATGCTGCTGTGCTCCCAGCAGATTTCCAGCCCCTCGAAGCTCCAGATCACGCATGGCGATCTTAAATCCGCTTCCCAGATCTGTAAACTCACGGATAGCAGAAAGTCGTTTTTCCGCCACTTCCCGAAGCATGGTGTTCCTTCGGTACATCAGAAACGCATACGCTGTCCTGTTGGAACGTCCGATCCTGCCTCGCAGCTGATAAAGCTGGGAAAGCCCATACTTGTCAGAATCATGGATGATCATGGTATTTACATTGGAAATATCCAGTCCTGTCTCGATAATAGTAGTGGAAACCAGCACATCAATGTCCCCATTGATAAAGTCATACATAACCCGTTCCAGTTCTCTCTCGCTCATCTGTCCATGGGCAAAATCCACCCTTGCGTCCGGCACCAGCTTGGAAATCCGCAGGGCAACCTCATCAATATCTGTAACCCGGTTATAAACATAATAAACCTGGCCGCCTCTTCGCAGTTCTCTTCCGATAGCTTCCCTGACAGTCTCCTCATCATACTCCATCACATAAGTCTGGATCGGCATACGATCCATAGGCGGCTCCTCCAGCACACTCATGTCACGGATTCCGATCATACTCATATGAAGGGTTCGTGGAATGGGTGTCGCAGTCAGAGTCAGAACATCAATATCCTTTTTCAGCTGCTTGATTTTCTCCTTGTGAGTAACGCCGAAACGCTGTTCCTCGTCAACGATCAGAAGCCCCAGATTCTTATACTCCACATCCTTGGAAAGAACTCTGTGGGTACCGATCACAACGTCTACCTGTCCTTTTTTCAGATCCTGCAAAGTCTTTTTCTGCTGGGCAGGTGTACGGAATCGGCAAAGCAGATCCACGCGCACCGGAAACTCCTTCATTCTCTGGACAAAGGTGTTGTACACCTGCTGCGCCAAAATGGTAGTTGGTGCAAGGTAAACAACCTGCCGGCTCTCCTGCACCTCTTTAAACGCTGCGCGAAGAGCAACCTCCGTCTTACCATATCCAACATCTCCGCACACCAGACGATCCATGATCTTGGTGCTCTCCATATCCCGCTTGGTATCCTCGATGGCGTTCAGCTGATCCTCTGTCTCCTCATATGGGAACATTTCCTCAAATTCCTTTTGCCACACTGTATCCGGACCGCACACATAACCTTCTTTTTCCTGGCGCACAGCGTAAAGCTCCACCAGCTCTTTGGCGATATTTTTGACAGCGCCCTTTACCTTGGACTTCGTGCGGTTCCACTCCTGGGTTCCCAGCTTGTTCAACTTCGGTGCCTTGGCTGTATCTGCGCCGGAATATTTCTGCAGCGCATCCAGCTGCGTTGCCAGAATATACAGATTACTTCCATCACGATATTCAATCTTGATATAGTCTTTTAAGACCTTATCTACTTCAACTTTCTCAATTCCACGGTAAATTCCCAGTCCATGCTTTTCATGGACCACATAATCCCCGATAGACAGCTCTGCAAAATCCTGGATCCGCTTGCCGTTGTAGACTTTTTTCTTTTTCTTTTTTTTCTGCTCCTGGCCGAAAATATCGGACTCTGTGATCACCGCAAATTTGATCAGCGGATACTCAAAGCCTTTCCGGGCGTGTCCATAGAGAACCATAATTTCCCCTGGATTGATCACGCGGTCATAATCTGAACCGTAAAAAGCATTCAGCTCATGCTCCTGCAAATCCTTTGCCAGACGCTCCGCCCTTGTCCTGGAACCGGAAAGCAAGGCAATCTGGTAGCCTTTTTTCTTATACTTTCTCAGATCCTCCACCAGAAGCTCAAAGCTGCTGTTATAAGAAGTTACGCTCTGCACCGTCAGATTATATTTCTCCGGGGCAAAATTCCACTCCACGCCTCTTGGCTCCAATGCCGACAACGACACTGCACGAAGTTTATTCAGCTCTTTCTGAACCTTGGAAAATTCACAAAGCCACTGAACCGGAAGGTTCTTTTCTCCTTTTTCTTCACGATGTGTGCGGCTGGCGGCATACTCTTCCTCCACGCCCAGTCCGTTTTCCAAAATACGGTTGGGTTCATCCAGAAACAGAAGCATTTTTTCCCTGGGAAAATAATCCACAAAAGATACCATCTTTTTGCCGTTATTCCACTCCACAGCCGGATAAATGGCAATCTCATCCAGATTTTCAAGAGAGCGCTGGCTCTCTGCGTCAAAGCTTCGGATAGAATCCACTTCATCTCCCCACAGCTCAATTCTCCATGGATTCTCTTCTGTAAGGGAATAAATATCTACAATACCACCGCGCACAGAAAACTGTCCCGGCATTTCCACCTGTCCTACGCGTTCATATCCAAGCTGTACAAGGGTATTTTTCAGTACATCCATGTTGATCACGCTGTCAGAATAGAAATGAAGCACCTTTTTCCCGATTTCTTCCAGGGGCATCAGATAGTCCATACAGCCGTCAATGCTGGTAACCACAGTCAGTTCCTTCTGCTCCAGAAGTGCCTTTACCACACACATTCTCTGGCGGATCAACAGATTTCCCTGAATATCTGCCTGGAAAAAGAGAAGATCCTTCGCCGGGTAAAACATGGTATTTTTGTCATAAAAGCGCAAGTCCTCGAAGATTTCCTTAGCCTGGCGCTCATCTCCTGCGATCACAAGGCGCATAGGTGTTTTGCCGGAAAGCCCATGGATCAGATGTGCCTTCTGGGATTCCAGGCAGCCTGTGATCTGCACAATGCCCTGATTTTTCTCAAGGCTTTTCTCTATTTCTTCAAATTCTGCCATCCCCTTCAGGGGCTGGGTAAATGAAAGCATGGCTTTCCTCCTTTTCTCAAAAGCCTCACCTCAGAGCCCACCCAAAACATGAAACCATTCCTGCAAGTTATCTGCACGTCATAATTTTCACAAAGCTTTTGGGGGACGCTCCAGGGGCAAAAGAAGCCCAGCTTGTTGCTGGACTTCCTTTGTTACTCAGTAACCCTCTTTCGGTTGTATTCATTCATCGCCGCATCCGGACCATCTGTTATGATTTTTTCTACAGCGTCTGCTGCAAACTCAATTGCTTCATCCACGAGCTTGCGGTCCCCGGATGAAAAACGGCCAAGCACATGGTCTGCCAGATTCCATCCTTTTGGTTTGGCTCCTACACCAATTTTTACACGCATAAATTTCTGTGTGCCAAGTCTGCCAATAATGTCCTTCAGACCATTATGGCCGCCTGCACTGCCCTGCTTCCGGATACGAAGCTGTCCCGGCTCCAGATCAATATCGTCCTGAATAATGATCAGCTCACTCTCCGGATCGATTTTGAAATAAGCAGCCATCTCCTGTACCGGACCACCGCTTAAATTCATAAAGGACAAAGGTTTCATAAAGATTACCTTCTCTCCTCCGATGAATCCGGAACCGTACATAGCATTAAATTTTACGCCGCCCTGCGGAATCTTATGACGTTCCACAAGCACATCGATCGTATCAAAACCCATATTGTGGCGGGTCGCCTCATACTGCTTCCCGGGGTTTCCCAGTCCAACAACTAAATACATAATCTTATTTTCCTTATTCTACTACGAAAGTCCTCCACAGCAATTCCAAAGCTCTAGAGCCGCAGCCTGCTTAACCAATAGCATAAAGCAGATGACTTTCATTTATTATCAAATTAGTTGAAATAAACCATCTCATCAGCCAGAGGTTCGCACGGGGTCACATTCTCTGCATAAAGAACAATTCCCTCGCCCTGGTACTCAGAACGGTTTTCAAAGGCAACCTTGGCAGTCACCTCAACCCACTCGCCGGGCTTCAGCTTCGGTGCATATGCACTCTTACAGATATATCCCAGGAATGAAGTATCATCTGCACAGCAGGTCATGGCAGTACGTCCCGGAATGAAGAACTTGCTGCCCATACCTCTCGGACGTCTTGCACGAGCCTTAAAGCGAAGAGTTTTTCCCACATAACGATCCGGATGATCCATAGCATCTACAAACCAGATTCCGTAATCTTCAGGCGGAATATCTACAATCTCTGCATCCAGGTCAAATGGCATCTGATCTGCGAAAATATCCGTCATCTCGCCTTCTTCGTCCTCAAAAATAACCTCTGCACTTGGGTTTACAACCTTAATGCTTCTGCGGAAGTTTGCAAGAGGATATTCTTTCTTGCTGCGGTTAAACACAACCATATCCGCATTACGAACCATATCCATAAAAATGGATTTCATATTCTGCATATATACCTGGAATGTGCTTGCATCTACACAGGTAATGTGCTGTTCAATTCCCCAACCTGCCGGGAGCTTCATCTCCTCGAATTTGCTTACCAGCCACATTCCATTATATTCCATAACCACACGCTCCGGCTGGTGGATAATATCCAGTGCCTGAAGGCGCTCCGGTGTAAAATCTTCTTCTTTCTCAATAACCTCGACTACAACATTATCTTTTGCAAGAGCCTCTTCATCGTACTCTTCCTCTCCCTCCTCGCAGAGAATGAGAAGTGTCTTTCCCTCTGTACGGAAGTAATCCTGCTGGAGGGTAAAGCTGAGGAAAGAGGTCTTGCCGCTTTCCAGAAAGCCGGTTATGAGATAAATCGGTACTGTAATTTCATCCATTTACAGAAACCTCCCTGTATTTTTCTTAAAAGCAGTGCATTCACGTAATACCGCTTATAAACAGCAACAAATAAGCTTACAAAAAGCCTTTTATCCCGTTTATATGTCAATCATTAAGCTACGCCGAACAGCTTGGCCAGTTTCTCTTCATTTAACTTGGAACCAATTACGCAAAGACGTCCGGTGTACTCTGGTGAACCTTCACGGATCTCAGTTTCTTCCGGAACCATGTCGAAGTAGATCCAGGTTCCGTCCTCTGCCGGAAGCATTCCCTTAGCACGAAGGATCACGCCATACTCTTCAGAAGCGGAAAGGCTCTCCAGCATTTTCTCAAGCCCTTCTCTTGTAAACTTCTTAATAGTCTCACGTCCCCAGCTGGTAAATACTTCGTCTGCGTGATGATGGTGATGATCATGATGATGTCCGCAGCCACATTCTTCATCATGGTCGTGATGATGCTCATGATCGTGGTCATGTCCGCAGCCGCACTCGTCATCATGGTCGTGATGATGATGCTCGTGATCGTGGTCATGTCCGCAGCCACACTCGTCATCATGGTCGTGATGGTGATGATGTTCATGCTCCTCTTTCAGCAGCTCATCCGCCAGAGATACCGGATGCTCCATAACCTCCAGGATTTTCTTTCCATCCAGCTTCTCAATCGGAGTGGTAATAATAGCTGCCTTCTCATTGATAGAACGAAGAAGCTCCATAGACTCCATTGCTTTCTTCTCGTCTACAATATCGGTACGGCTCATGATAATCGCGCCTGCATACTGAACCTGATTGTCAAAGAACTCGCCGAAGTTTCTCATATACATTTTGCATTTCTTGGCATCAACAACTGTAGTGTAGCTGTTCAGCTGAATATCAACATCCTCTTCCACACCCTGTACAGCCTTGATAACGTCGGAAAGCTTACCAACACCTGATGGCTCGATCAGGATACGGTCCGGATGATACTTCTCTACAACTTCCTTCAGGGAAGCACCAAAATCTCCAACCAGAGAACAGCAGATACATCCGGAGTTCATCTCACGGATCTCGATTCCGGCATCTTTCAGGAATCCCCCGTCAATACCAATCTCACCGAACTCATTCTCGATCAAAACTACCTGCTCACCTTCAAATGCTTCTTTCAGCAGTTTCTTAATAAGAGTTGTCTTACCAGCTCCAAGGAAACCGGAGATAATGTCAATCTTTACCATTTTGTATTCCCCTTTCTATTATGCCAGAAAAAGGGGACATGACCAAGTCACATCCCCTAATATATTTATCCCAATTTCACAGTTTTATGCAAATCAGCCGTTGATCATGAAGTGCATAAGCTTATCAATGTCTTCTTTCTCATATGCAACGATCTCAAGCTCCGGAATCTCACCGTTAGAGAAGATGTTCGCAAGAGATACATACTGTGATAATTTAGATTTCAGGTTCAGTCTGTCACCTTCGCCAGTTACAAGCTCTACTTTACCAGCGCAGCTGTCTACTACATCAAAAAATTTCTGAATGTCTTTAATATTAGATACCTTCATGTCAATATTCTCCTTTCAACATGTACAACTTTTTCCATTTCTTTTTGTTCGGGCTCATTATATCTCAACTTTTTCCAAATAGCAACAGGTTTTTCACCTTCTGGGAAAAAATCCCCAACAGTCACAAACAAAACCCGAATTTGCCCCATTCTTTGGGTATTTTTAATACTAAATTATCACAGCAATCTGAAAATTGTCTGTGAGAATTGTTCCTTGCGGAATTTGGCAGCTTCTAATACTGGAACACAGCAACCCCGTAAGCTGGCAGCGGATAAGCAAAGGAGAACGGACGATTGTCACAATCCTGCTTTTCTGCCTTAAATACCTTCTTCGCAGTCTGTCCGTTTTCATCCAGAACCAGTGTGTATTGTTTCTTCTTCGGCACACCAACACGGTAATCCGGACGTTCTACAGGAGTGAAATTGCATACTACCAGAAGGTTATTTCTTTTTGTAGGGGATTTCCTTACGAAGCTGTAAATACTTCTGTCCCCGTCATCTGCATTGATCCACTCAAAGCCAGACGGATCCGTATCCGTTCCATAGAGCGCAGGATATTTGCGATACATCTTCAGCAATGTCTGCACAAAATCCTTCAGATTCCGATGCTTCTCTTCCCCAAGAAGGAACCAGTCGAGTTCTCTCTCCTCGCTCCACTCTCGAAGTTGACCGAATTCCTGCCCCATAAACAAAAGCTTCTTGCCCGGATGGCAGAACATAAATGTATAAGCAGCCTTCAGATTTTTAAACTTATCATCTGGCTCACCTGGCATTTTCTCCAGCATAGACTTCTTCAGATGAACCACCTCATCATGGGAGATTACCAGCACATATTTCTCACTGTAAGCATATGTCATGGAGAAAGTCATCTTATTATGGTTAAACTTACGGAAATAGGGGTCCAGCTTCATGTATTCCAGGAAGTCATTCATCCAGCCCATGTTCCATTTCAGGGAAAATCCAAGGCCGTCATCCTCTGCCTTACCTGTAACCTTCGGCCATGCGGTAGACTCCTCTGCGATCATCACAGTACCATGGTTTCTTCCAAGAACCACTGTATTCAGATGCTTAAAAAACTCAATTGCTTCCAGATTCTGATTTCCGCCATATTTATTGGCTACCCACTGACCATCATTTTTTCCATAATCCAGATACAGCATGGATGCAACGGCATCCACACGAAGACCGTCCACATGACACTCCTCGATCCAGAACAGGGCATTTGCGATCAGGAAGTTCTTTACCTCCGGTCTGCCATAATTGTAGATTTTGGTTCCCCAGTCCGGATGCTCTCCCTGTCTGGGATCTGCATGCTCATAAACTGCAGTTCCGTCGAAATTCGCCAGTCCATGGGCATCCTTGGGAAAATGTGCTGGCACCCAGTCCAGAATAACCCCTATTTTCTGTCTGTGAAGATAATCTACCAGATATTTGAAATCCTGGGGTGTTCCATAGCGGGAAGTAGGCGCATAATAACCGGTGACCTGATATCCCCAGGAACCGTCAAAGGGATGCTCTGCAATTCCCATCAGTTCCACATGTGTATAGCCCATATCCTTCACATACTGGGCAAGCTTCACCGCCAGTTCCCTGTAATTGAAAAAGCCTTTCTCATTCTCCTCTGTAGCCGGATGCTTCATCCATGAGCCAGGATGTACCTCATAGATCGCCATGGCATCCTTAGTCTCGTCAAATTTCTGACGATTCTTCATCCAGGTGGTATCTTTCCATTTGTAATCCCCGATATCCGTGATTCTGGATGCCGTTCCCGGTCTTAATTCTGCCTCATTTGCATAAGGGTCGGCTTTATAAATATGCTCCCCGTTCATTCCTACAATAAAAAACTTATACAGCTGTCCAATCTTCGCTCCAGGGACAAATGTCTCAAATACACCGATCGGACCTGCCTTTTTCATTGGAGCAGCCTGTTCATTCCAGTCATTAAACTCTCCAATTACAGAAACAGCTTGCGCATTAGGTGCCCATACTGCAAAATAAACGCCTTCTTTTTTCCCTTGTTTCACAGGATGTGCGCCAAGCTTTCTGTAAACATCATAATGGGTTCCCTGACCAAAGAGATACTGGTCAAGCTCTGTAAACTGTAATTTCTCTCCCATCAGAAAGTTACCTCCCTAAACTTTCAAATTCTTATGCACATTATAGCATACTCTTTTCCTCCATGCCACCAAAAACTTGTCTATTATTCATAAAAAATATGCATCAAAATTCATTTTTACTGTAAAAAAATACGCCTGTACTTTGATATTTTCTCATAAGTACAAGCGTATACTGTCCTTCACACTATACAGCATCTGCGATTTCCGGAAGTACCGAAGCTTAACACATATGCCAGACAGGCTCTAGAGCCTCTTATTTTCTCCGTTATTCGCCTGAGTCGCTGCTAAAATCCCCTTCGCTATCCTCACTGCCGTCTGTGTATCCGTCACTTTCGCTGCCATCGCTTCCATCACCGGAACCATCGCTGAAGTCGCTCTCATCTCCATTACTGCTGTCATCTGAACTGCCATCAGAAGTTCCATCTGTGGAAGAGTCCTCAGAAGCGCCATTTCCATTGTATCCAGGCACATAACCGGCATCAAGGGCGCTCTGCCAGAACTCTGCATATTTTGCCGGCTGAAGGGTAACATTCTTCGCCGCTGCCATCTCACTTACTGTTACCAGTTTATATCCCTGGGCAACAAGATCCGGAATCAGTCTCAACGCCGCATCAACAGAAGGGCCATGAATATCATGCATCAGAATAACTGCTCCGTCTCCCAGATTGCTGTCATTCATAATGCCATTGTAATCCAGATCTGCATCCAGATATTTCCAGTCCAGACTGTCAATAGACCACAAAATGAAAGGTTTGCCAACTGCCGAAATAATTTCGTCATTGCAGTCTCCATAAGGCGGACGAATCACCGTGGAATCCTGTCCACAGGCATCGATCAATGCCTGATCGGTATCGCCGAATTCCTTTACAACATCCTCAATACTCAGATTCAGCATATCCTGATGATCCCAGGAATGATTTCCGATCTCACAGCCAAGTTCCACCATTCTCTTCACTTCGTCCGGATACTGTCCAACCAGCTGTCCCAGCATAAAGAAGGTAGCATGTGCATTGTTCTCCTCCAGACAGTCCAGAAGCTTGTCTGTATACTGTCCCGGGCCATCATCAAAGGTAAGTGCGATCAAAGGACGTTTCTTCTCAGCATTGTAAGAACCATCCTCATTAAAATAGTAATCGTTTACTCCCTTGGTCACCCAGCCGGTCTGCATGTATCCATTGGAATCAAATGCATATTTCACTCCGTCAATCTCTGCAAATCCATTGGTATAATATGTACCATCTGCATTCTGATACCAGCGTCCGCTGGAATCCTCATGCCAGCCTGGAGTCAGTGAAGAAACCTTGGTCACATCACTCTGTCCTTTCAGAGGCTGTCTCAGGGCATCTGTGGAATTGGAGTCTGCATTCGAAGCAGCTCCGTCACCTGCATCCGCCTGCACGCTCTGTGATTTCCCAGTACTCTTTCCTCCCACACGACTTACGATTGGAAAAATCACTCCTCTTATTACAAAAATCACAGCCAGCACCATTGCCACAACATAGGTAACCAGCTTAATGATCTTCCTTCGTCTTATCTGGCGCTGTTTCCTGCGCATTCTTTCGCGCAAAACCCTTCTATCCATTCATACTCCCTCTTTATCTCTCGTTACATAGTGGAAAAAATTTTCCGCAAAAAAGTCCTGTCATAGCACTTCTCTCAGCTCCAGATCATCTGTTACAAGAAGAATATCCGCTTTCTTTCCAACAGAAAGAGAACCAACTTCATCATAAATACCAATACTCTTTGCCGGATTTCGTGTTGCTGCAAAAATCGCTTCTTCAAGGGGAACACCAAAAGAAACAGCCTTGCGCATACAATCATACAGGTTCGTAGCAGAACCGGCAATCGTACCGTCCTTCAAAGTTGCCTTGCAGTCCTTCATCGTTACTTCCTGTCCACCCAGCTGGTAGGTTCCATTCTCCATTCCGGTAGCCATCATAGAATCACTGATCAGTACAATCCTCTCTGGTCCAAACATCTTAAATGTAGCGCGGATCACAGATGGATGAATGTGAATCCCATCACAGATCATCTCTGCCATGCACTGCTCATCATCACAGGCAGCTCCGATCAGTCCTGGTTCTCTGTGTGCCAGTGGCTGCATGGCATTATAAAGATGTGTCACATGGTGTGCACCTCTTCTCATGGCCTCCGCTGCTGTATCATAATCGGCAGACGTATGTCCAAGTGAAATACATACCTCATTATGTACCTCATCGATAAACTCCATAGCACCATCCACATTAGGAGCCAGAGTTACCAGCTTCACCATATTTCCGGAATATTCATTCAGTTCACGAAAAAATCCGGCATCTGGTTTGCGGATATAGCCCTCCACATGGGCACCTTTTTTCTTCGCATCCAGAAACGGTCCTTCCATATTGATTCCCCTAACAGTGGCTCCGGCTTTCATTTCTCCCACAGTCTTAATAGTGGCAAAAATTTCCTTCAGTTCTTCTGCCGGCAATGTCATGGAAGTAGGACAATAGGAAGTAATTCCGTGACTCTTTTCGTATTTCAGAATAATCTTAAGTCCCTCCGGGTCAGCATCAGAAAAATCATGTCCAAATGCACCGTGACTGTGAATATCCACCAGGCCCGGGATTACCCTGAGCCCAGCCGCGTCTACAATCGTCTTGTCCGTAACCTCATCCTCAGAAGCCACGATTCTATGATTCTCCACATACAGATCCTGTAATCTGAAGCTTCCATCCTCCTGAAAAACTTCTCCGTTTTTAATAATCATAACTCCATTCCCTCCTGAGATTCATTGGCTGCTGTTTCTGTTATAAACAGCAACCGTCAATTCTCTGTACCGTCATCCTGTGTATCTGTTGAAGCATCCGCTGCTGTGCCTGTATCTGCGGTTGCACCAGCTTCCTGCTCTTCTTCTGTATCCCCGCCATCAGTGCTCTGTCCGTCAGTTGTACTGCCATCTGCATGATCTGCTGCTTCTGTTCCCTCAGCAGCCTGTGCGTCCTCACCTTCAGCAGATGTATCCGCTGCTGTCTGATCATAATTTGCATTTGCAATAATGAAATCCTGAACTCTCATAAGTCCGATGCTCTCATCCACTGCAACTTGGCCGTAAGTATCGATAAGAACTGCAAGATCGCCAGAAGCATACTGCTCTACCAGCTGATTCTGGATTGCAAGGCTTTCCTCATCCTCCAGAGTCATTCCCTCTGCGTCCATGATTCCCTGAATAAGCAGATTCTGTTTTACCTTGGCCTGGGCATACTGCTGGCACTGGGCTTCGAAATCATCCATGGAAACGCCTTGAGACTCTACGAAGTCTTCAAGCTCCATATTTCCCTGCTTCGCGTATGCTTCTGCCTGTTTCTTAAATGTCTTCACAGCCTCTTCTACGTCTTTCTCCGGATATTCCACGACCTCAGAATTGGTGTAAACAGTATTCCAAGCAGTGCTGCGCAGACTGCTGTCAGCCTGGTCCTGTGCTTCCTGCTCCAGCTGTGCGCGAACAGAAGCCTTATATTCATCAATTGTCTTGTAATCGGTATTCGCCGCAACCCAGTCATCGGTCAGTTCCGGTGGTCTCTTAAAGCTCTGCACGGTAATCTGGAATACCGCATCCTGTCCAGCCAGTTCACTGTTGCGGTAGCTCTCCGGGAAAGTTACCGGTACGTCTTTTGTCTCACCCTTCTTCATTCCCACGATTCCTTCTTCAAATCCGGGAATCATTGTGCCGCTTCCGATCACAAGGTCATAATTATTACCGGTTCCACCTTCAAAAGCTTCCCCGTCTTTTGTACCTACGAAATTAATAGTAGCGGTATCACCATTCTGGATGACAGCGTTCTCATCTGTCACTTCCGCTGAATTATCTTTCAGATTCTCTGCGATACGATTCTCAATATCCTCATCTGTCACTTCTGGTACAGAATTATCAAGAGTTATCCCCTTATAGTCTGCAATCGTAACGTATTTCTCCACATTATCCACTGAAACCAGGCGTGTCGCACCGGTAGAATCTGTATAAGGCTCCTGTACCTCTTCTTCATCTGCCGAATCCTCTGCCTGCTGCTCTGTGGCAGTGCTCTCACTCTCTGTATTGGTAGTTTCTTTATCACTTCCGCAGCCGTTTACAGTAAGTGCCATACACATTACTAACGCTGCCAAATATACTTTTCTTTTCATTTCATACTCCCTTCAGTTACTCTTTTATAAAATTATCACATTTTCTATTAAAAAGAAAGCCCACTGAGGCAATCATTTTTATTTTGTCTCAGCGCAAAATCATGCGAATCCATGCCTTCTTTGCAGCTGGTCTTATCAGCCACCATTCATAGGCGGTACAGGAGTAGGTCTGGATGGGTCAAATACCTGGCTTACATCAAACAGATCTGCCAGCATGTCCGGATTGTAATACATTCGGTATCCATCCACATTTCTTCTTCCCATCCGGAAATATTCATCCGTCATCTGTACAAAATATTTGTTAGAGTCCACATTGCAATAATAATCATATCCCTGGGATTTCAGATATTCAAATTTCTCATTGCCAGTATACTCTCCGCCGTTATTAATATCTGCTCCAAAAGCAAAGATAATAATATCTGTTCCGCCAATAAGCGGGTCAATGTTCTCTTTGAAATTCTGTGTATCTGTTTCAAGGCGTTCCATGGAAACTGTGGACATGTTTTTATGTCCCCATGTATGGCTGGCAAAAGTCCAGCCCTCCGCCTTCATGACATCTGCGACCTTTTTCGCTTCTGCCCGCTCTGTATCCAGATCAAAATCAGGATGCGCGTCAAGCCACGCCTTTTTATCATCATTCAGATCATCTGGTCGTGTCTGATAGCTGATATCTGTGCGGTAACCCAGGATTCCATTATAGCCTGTAAGCGCTACAATTCCCTTATGTCCATGATAGGCAAAATCAGGATGTTCCTCCACAAACCGGTCGATCAGCGGTACAACATCATAGTCACCTACAACTGTGCTTCCATCATCCTGTACATATTCGTTGCGAACCTTCCCCTCTTCGTCTATAACAAGCTTGGTGGCAATTCCATCTCCATCCTGGGAGTGGTAATAACATACATCGTCCTGCGAAAGGACAAATGGTGTTTTTCCCTTAGGAAGATAAACCTGCTTTGCCTGCATTTTTCCATTTTCATCAACGTCTGCCAGATCATAAAGGTTTACCATTACATATCCCTCGTCATACATGATCTGAGTTATCTTATTAAACTCATCCATAGTGGTCATAACCTGATTATAACCATCCGTCTTGTAATCTCCATCAAAGGCCTTGGAAGTATCCACGATCAGGGAATGGTAAAAAATGTGAGTTACCTGTTCCGGAGACCAGGCTACACATTTATCCTTTTTCTTCTGGAATTTCTCTGCAGCATTCTGAAAATGGACATTTCTTACATATGCATTGTCCTTCTGCAAAAGGCTGATTGCACCGTCATAATCATACTGGGCAGCTTTCTCCTTGGCTGTGGTCAGTACTTTCTTCTCGTGACGGATCTGCCTCCTGATGATACCTGCACCGGCTGCTGCTGCTTGTGGCATAACCTCATTTAAATCTATGGCCGCCGCCTGGGCTGCTTCCTGCTCTGCTTCCTGCTCTGGCTGATTTACAGAGTCTGAAGAATTATCTTCTGTTTTCTCTTCATCAGACATATTCCCGGATTCATCCTGTGCAATATCCTCTGAATTGTCATCTGTATTTCCAGTTGTCTCATCACTGTCATCTGCCGTACCTTCACCAGATTCCGGTTGTATATCTGTACTGTCTGAGCTGTCAGCAGCTTCCTCTGTATTAATATCTGGTTTTTCGGTGCTTTCGGGGGGTTCGGTACTTTCGGGGTTTTCGGTGCTTTGGTCAGCCTTTGCCAGTTCTTCTGCTGCCTTGCTCTCTTTACCGGAATTCTTATCAGGAACCAAATCCCTTACCTTGGCTACCAGCGTTTCCATGCCGTCTTTTAACCCCGTCTGCTCTCTATAAAAGTATCCCACACCGCCCAACACTGCCAGAGCAGTAATAATAAGAGCCAGATTACGATTCCGTATCTGCCTCTTCTTTCTCTTCAGATTGCGCTCATGTCTCTCGCGCCGTCGTTCTTCGTAATATATCTCTTCCTGGTGTTCCTTCTCTGCCAGTTCCTGTAATTCTCTGTCAAGCTCCCGCTTGGACTGGCTGTCGGGAACTTTATTCTCTTCCAGACCAGGCTGTTCCTGTTCTGTATCCGATTTCTTCATAATGTATAACTCCTAACTATACTGTAAGCCCCCCTCAAAACACCTTCTTCCCGCAAGACCAGTTAATAAAGAAAACCTACAAAGCTTCCTATTAATCCTGAACGGAATCTGTAATCTGGCATTTATTATAACCATACCAGATAAATCTATCCATTCTGTAACCAGTAGATTTCTATTATACATGATATTCAAAATAATTACCACCTCTTCTCAGTAAATATCCTTGCATTCTATTGCCATATATTGTTAAAATAAAAAACACATGATAAAATATGTTTTAACCTCAAATATCAAAAATATTAAGCTCTATATCATTCACTCTAAAGGAGGAAAATATGAACAGATCAGATATTATGCGCATCAGCGCACTATTTGAAATAGCCCTGGGTTCTGCTTCTTTGATCGCAGCCCGCTTCTGGATCGGAACCACTAATATTGTGGGCAGACATGTAAGCCATGGTGATACTACAGAGGCTTTTGCACTTACTTATGCATTTACACTTCTTCAGATTGCAATTGGAATTATAGGCGTGATGAATGCAGAAAAAGGAAGAATGAGCACCATTATCTTTGGAATTCTGGCCTTTATCCCGCAGATTGCCCACTTCTTTCATATTAAGGGAAGTATTATACTGGTTCTTATGAATCTTGCAGCATTTGCGGTACCGGTTATATATACTTTCACGGCTTATAAGCTTTTCAAAGGAGATAACAAAACAATTGCCTTTTCCAAAAAATGATGTTAAAATGTAGTTTATGTGAAACAAGAATGTAACTGTTCAGTTTCTTCACAGGTTACTGTTCACTGGTAACGGAACGAACAGTAACCTTCACGGTCACACGCTTTGCGGAACCGTGCAGGCTGAATAGTTATTAAGAAACTTTATAATATAGTAGGAGGATAAGTATGCATCCAGTAACAATCGTCCTTCTGGTGATTCTCGTAATCCTCATCGGATTACTGGTTGGTTTATATTTCTTTGGCAAGAAGACCCAGAAGAAGCAGGAAGAACAGCAGGCACAGATCGAGGCAAGTAAACAGACCGTTTCCATGCTCGTTATTGATAAGAAGAGAATGCCACTTAAGGAATCAGGTCTCCCACAGATGGTCATCGACCAGACACCGAAGCTTCTCCGCCGCTCCAAGATGCCAATCGTTAAGGCTAAAGTTGGACCGAAGATTTCCATTCTTATCGCAGACGAGAAGGTATTCGACCTTATCCCTGTGAAGAAAGAGATCAAAGCTGAAGTAAGTGGACTTTACATAGTAGGTGTTAAAGGCATCCGCGGTAACCTGGACGCTCCGGTTAAGAAGAAAAAAGGATTTTTCGCACGTTTTAAGAAATCTGCCGAGGAAGCTCAGGCAGCCCAGAATGAGACTAAGAAATCCAAAAAGAATAAGAAGAAATAATTATTTTAGCCTTGCCATTATGATGGCAGGGCTATTTTAATGCTCCTTTCCCCATATTGTAATGCCAGACATTATTTCCTGCGTGTTGCATTTTATCAAAAATCTTTCTCTTATTTCAAAAAGGATCCTGCATTTCTGCAAGATCCTCATTCTCAATCTTATTTCTCATTATCCATATAAAATTTCCTAAGGAAATACGTCGGCGTACAGCTCCATGCGTGGCAGTAGCTGTTGACCATACTGGAACCGTAGGGAGATTCTTCCCTGTTATAAGGATTATAAAGCTCCCAGAAGGTATCAGCACCGTCATGGATCATTTCACCCCAATAGCGTTTCATTTCTTCTAATGCAAGATCTTTCTCATCACAGCGGATAAGCGCATCAATATAATGGTGATACATATATGGAGTTACCATGCGGATTCTCGGATTCACTTCCATTACATGATGGATCAATTTACAGTTTGTCTCTTTGTCAAAGACACGGGCCAGAATCATCCAGATCTGGGTTGCCCAGGAAGCCTGACGGTCCGGACCGCTTACGAACATTCCAAGCTCTTCATCCCAGAACTCTTTCACCGCTGCCTCTTTCAGCATGGCCTGCTTCTCTTCCAGCCAGCTGATATCCTCCTGTTTATCCAGAATCTTTGCAAGGCGGATTCCGTAACGGATACAGTAAATAAGAACTGCTGTAGCTCCGGCCTGCTTATTCAGACCATCTCCCCAGTCCAGGAAGCACCAGAATGCATCACCTAAATCCTCCACAACATTTTTCTCATTTAACTGTGTCATGGCAATGCGGATCTGATCAATTGCCACATCATAGAGATCCCTTAAGGTTTCCAGATCATCGGTTGCCTCATAATAATCCAGAAGCACAGATGAGAAAAACAATGCATAGTCCAGAAGGTAAGTATCATCTGGCTCCATCTCCGGTTCTGTGAATACACAGGCGCTTAGTTTTCCCTCATTAAAAAGCAGTCCTGCAAAAATATACATACAGCGTTTGGCAAGATCATAATTCTTAAAGGTGTAATAATTGGCTCTCGCCTGAAGTCTCAGATCTCCCAGCCACATTCTGCGGTCACGCTTCGGTCCATCCTCAAAAACATCCTGCATGCATTCTTTCAGGGTTTTTCGGCTTACCAGATCAATCTGATTCAGAAGCGGATCTCCGAAATCCACCGGCTTTACAGACTCCATGTCTACAGCAGAAACCGTATCACAGGAAATACCATTGATTTTCAGCTGGAACTTGGCAGAAGTATCAATTACACGAAGCTCCATATAACGAAAAGAATATCTTCTTGGCAGCTTCACCTTCGCCGGAAGTACATCCACATGAATATACTCCTCCTGAATCCAGCCACGGCTGAGCCAGCCGTCATAATCGGCAGTTTTGTCCGTCATTTCCTCCAGACGCTCACCGAATTTCAGGTAAAAATAAACCGGTGCATCCTGATGGCTTCCAGTTTTACTAAGCTCCAGAGTCACATAACCTACCGCATGATCCCCGAAATCCACAAATACTGTATCATCTCTTTTTAAAGATTTTGCATACAGATTTTCAATCGGGTACTCTTCTGTAATAACCGTTCTCATCTGACGGTCTTTTCCCACCATAATTTCCTTTTCAGCCTTAATTTCTTTATGCAAAAGCTCTGGCTTCAGGGATTCTGCAATTTCCAGAAAACGGTTATTTTTATGTACTTCGAAATTTTCAATTATACTATATGATGGCATTATCATTCCTCCTAAAAATCGCCTAATGTTTCATCGGAATCAGTATCTTCAGTTCAAACCAGTTGTCTGTCTTGCCCGCCATAACGGAACCGTCATACTTCTCTACAATTTTTTTCATACTCTTCATTCCATATCCATGGAACCGTTTATCTTTCTTGGTGGTGATCGGGATTCCATCCTGGAACTGAACATTCTCCTCACAGTAATTCTCTGTGCGAATACGGATAAACTGTTTATCCTGAATCACGTGCAGGGAAATCAGACGTTTCTGACGGTCTTTGATCTTCACCACACTTTCAATGGCATTATCCAGCATATTTCCGAAAAGAGCACTGATATCCATATCCTCCATAAAATTCAGCAACTGTCCCTCACCCATAAATTTCAGCTCAATACCATGTCTCTGACAATGCATGCTTTTACTGGTAAGAATGGTGTCAAGGACCTTATTTCCCGTTTTATTCTGTGTCTCGTAAATCTTGATCTCACGCTCCATCTGTTCCAGGTATTCCCCTGCTTTTTCAGAATCTGCGCCGCTTTTTAAAAGATTGATCTGATGCTTCAGATCATGGTATTTCTGATTTACAATATCGATACTCTCCTTGGAAAGCTTGTAATTTTTGTACTGCATATCCATAATATTCCGAAGCGTATCCTTCTCAAAACGCATCTGGATTTCTTTTACCTGAATGTGATAAGCATAAAGAACTGCCATACCGCTGAGATCTGCCAATGTGCGGATAATAAACACATCCATAGCTGTTCCCGCACTGAAAATACTTTTTACATCTACATAGCTTACATTGCTGATGCAATACACCATAATCATCACAAAATATACAACCAGTAGTTCTCTGCGGGTAATCTGCAGTTCCTCAATATCCTTCTTCAGATAACGTTCGATCAAATAAATCAGAATGTACAGTACTGCATAAATAACTACCATATGCAGCACACGCCATAACATCTGCTCCGGTGTTCCCTTCTCCTGACCGCTGAAATCACCTGTATAAAAATAATGAATCTGCCAACACAAAGAGGCTGCAAATTCTGCGTTGATAAATGCCTTCGCACAGAAAAATCCGGTTTCACGCCATGGAAGCTCTCCTGCCATCCTGATGTACAAAAGCATCAGCAAAAACACACAAACCATAAGAGGCATGAAAAACATCTGCTTTATTCCATCTGTAAAAAACATAACGGTAAAAATACTGATAAAGTTCAACACCCCATGCACATATTTCCACACATCTTTTTTCCCGCATCCATGCACAAGAATCATTACCAGTGCAGAAAGCCAGTAGGAAATGGCATAATAATATCCAGGAGTGTTGACTACTGTGCCTCTCATTTTTCCACCTCATTCATATATTCATTCAGGGCATCCAGGAAGGGCTTCCGCCTGCTTCTGCTCACCTGGATCGTATCGCCGTTTACCATAATATCACTGCCCTGATAAGTCTCTACAAATTCCAGATTTACCAGATAACAGCGGTTACACCGAAAATATTTCTTCGGATCAAACTGATTATCTGTATCCCTCATAGTGCCCTTTGTCTCAAAATCCCCATCCAGAGTGTGGTAGATCAGCACATGGTCCTGAACCTCCACGTAACAAATCCGCGCCACATCCAGCTTCTTTTTACCTCCCTTCAGAACAATGGTAATGTACTCCTTCTCCGGTGTCTTCACCTTTGCCAGAGCCCTTACCATACTCTCTGAAAATGAAAAATAGGAAATTGGCTTCAAAATATAATCCAGCGCATTTACCTTATATCCCTGAATGGCATACTGAGGCATGTTTGTAATAAAAATAATAATTACATTTGTATCAAGCTCACGGATTTTTTCTGCTGCTTTCATTCCATTGAGAAACGCCATCTCAATATCCAGAATAATAAGGTCATAGCTGGCAGTGTAATCGGTTACAATATCCTCTCCGTCCTGAAATTCTGTTACGAAAAATTTCACCTGGTTCTCTTTTTCATAACGATTCAGGCATTTCTTCAATGCCTCCCGATCATGCCTGTCATCCTCTACAATTGCAATTCTTATCATAATTATTTCTCACCTATCTTATTCAATCAAACGGATACTCCAATCCATTTTGCTGCCTTCTCATAGCCGAATAGCTTCTTCACAGCTTATTTGGCTAAAACGGCCCCCTGGCACAGTAACACTGCGCCAGGGAGCCGGGATCACTTGTGTTAGCTAAGAATAGTATAACAGGAAACAGGTTCTGAAACAATTAGATATTAGCTGCCTTCTTCTGATTTTCTTTGATCATTTTCTGGTCCTCTTCAATGTGTTTTTCCACATCCAGACGGCTCATGAGAATGATAACAACTGCATATGTGATCACATCTGCCGCCAAAAATGCGAATGCAAGCACCTGCTCCACGCCACCCATCTGACGGTAGACGATCTGGCCTGTATAGTTTGCCACATTTTCAACAATTTCCAGAGTCTGCGGATTGCAGGCAATGCCGGTATTGCTGTAGCCTGCAAAGGTAAGAAGGCTGTTCAGCACACCGATGCAGAGTCCACTTAAGCCTACCATAATGGAACTGTACACAGACATTGTAAATCCGTCGCTTCGGAAACCATTTTTCGCTTCCAGATGGTCAAGCACATCAGAAAGAAGTGCCATCGTCACATACACTGCCGGAATACTTCCGATTCCTTTCAGCACCATACTTGTAGCAACCATTCCGAAGCTGTGTACATTCAGGAAGCAGACAAGGCCACCTACAACGGAGAAGCAAAGTCCTGTAACAACGGCTCTCTTTTTGCCCAGCTTACGGGCAATTGGCCATGCCACTACCATACCAACCGCAGTAGGGATTCCACCAACCAGACCAAGTGTTGACATTAATGCTCCGGAAGTCTGCTCCGGATTTGCAGAATTAATTACACTGTCAAACATCCATCTTACATAGAAGCTCATGGAACTGTTTTTGATCAGCTGGCCAAACTGGAAAATCAGGAAATAGAGAATGATGATCCACCAGTATTTGTTGTGGATACAGCCTTCCAGCTGTTTTTTCAGCGGCATCTTCTCTTCCTTTACATTCAGATTGATGGTTTCCTCTGTAATACGCTCTCTGGTAAAATAATATTCCAGCATACAGCCAAATGCACTTACCAGACAAAGAACTATGGAAATAATCCTCCAGTGTGAATAGCTTGCATCCACATCAATTCCGCCTTCCTTTGTCACAAACAGAAAGCTCTGAAGAAGGATCGGCACTACAATGCTGGCTCCAACTCCGGCAGAAGCAACCATTGCTGCATTTGACAGTGTTGCAAGAAGTCCGCGGCTCTCAGAATTTCTGGTAGAAAGAGAGACCATGGAGCTGTGTGCACAGTAAAAACATGGATATGCAAGTGCATAGTACAGGTTATAGGACACTGCGATCCAGATCATCTGCACCGCATTATTGCCCTTAGCTGGTGTCATAAACATAAGAATAATGGCTATGATCAGCATGGGGGCCGCAATGATCATATAAGGTCTTGCTTTTCCCTGGGTACTTCTGGTGTTGTCGATCCACTGCCCGATCATCAGATTTCCGAGAACTACGAAAATCACAGATACAATTGGCAGAAGTGTGGCAAATGCTCCGAATTTCGTCCAGCCAAGTACATCTACATAATAACGGTTCAGATAGGCACCGAAAATGGCATTGGCAAACATGGCGCAAAAGGGCGCCAGAAAATATCCAATGGCAATCTCCGGAAGCTTCACCTGATCGGATTTGATTCTTGTTTTAAAAACCGGCTTTTCTGCAAGTTTTCTTGCAAAATTAGTAATGTTCAAATATTTCGCCTCCTGGGTTTATTTGACTCTTAATATAAACTCTTTTTCCCTTTATTTAAGCTCTGTCTGCCATTTGCGGGCAGAATATTTCCTGCACATTTAATGGAATCTTACTTCAGATCAAAAGACATAAAATTAAATGCGCCAGTTCCCTTGTAACTGAAGTACAGTGCCTCTTTCTCACCGAGTCCGTTTACATCAGCTGCAAAACCGTGCTGTTCCTTGCAAGGTTTCACCTGAATCTTTGCCACTGGCTTGCCGCCTTCCTCTGTGGATAAATAAACAACTCCAGTTGCTTTTCCCTTAATATTAATACGAACCTTAGAGGTCTCACGCAGGTCAAAATATTTGAAGCCTGCAACTGCTCCGTCACACATATTGGCAATATACTGATCTGACCCCTGTTCACGATCCTTTCCATCCTGAGTCAGATATGGATGTCCGGACTTTGGATGTTTGATCATACTTAAGAAACGGGTTCCCTTTTTGCCATATACGTTACAGGAAATATAGGAAGGATAGTTTCCTTTTCCCTTAAGCGGTCCGTCATTCAGGCCACAGGAGGTCATCTCTGCCTGATAGAATTTGCCATTCTCAAAGCGGATGCGCTCTGCACAGGCCTGACGGGAAGACTGCTTACGGTTACTGTGTCTGTGATAGAAAACATAATAGCTTCCATTAATCTCGATCAGGCTTCCGTGAGTGTTTCCGGTACAGTTTCTTGCATTTTTTACATCTGTGATTCCAGGAAGGCCGATGTCCCCGTTGCTGACCAGAACACCGCCAAACTCAAAGCCCTCTGTAGGGTTATCGCTTGTTGCATAGCAAAGCTCATGGCTGTTCAGGGAGCTGTAGATGAAGTAATAGGTTCCATTGAATTTACGCATGGAGCTTGCTTCCAGGAAGGGATGTCCCTCATAAGAACTTCCTGGTGCTTCTTTCTCACTGGCAATTCCAATGTATTTCGGTCCCATTTTTACAGTAAGCATATCTGCGGGGTCCAGCTCGAAGCACATTGCACCGTGCTCAGTCGGCTTGGAGCCATCAAGCAGAAGAGGATTTCCCTGAAGGGCAAAGCCTGTGTAAAGATACAGTTTTCCATCGTCATCCATAAAAACGCCCGGGTCAAACTGCAGCGGCTCCTCTTTCTTTCCAATAGGAGTGCCGTCTGCATATTTTACATAACCATAGAATTCATATTTGCCTGCCGGCTTGTCACAGACAGCCACAGAGATCATCTTGGTGCCGCCCATGAAATAATAAAGATAAAATCTTCCGTCCGGTCCCTGGATCATATCCGGTGCTGCCAGACCATTTGTAAGACGGATCTTCGGCGCTGCCGGATCCTGCTCTCTTTTGAAAATAACACCCTCATAACGCCAGTTGCCAAGATCGTCTACCGGTGCTGACCAGCATACATAGTCTCCAAGACAGAAATTCAAGCCGTTAAAAAGATCATGAGAACCATATATGTATACACGTCCGTCCACAATATGCGGCTCCGCATCCGGCACGTATTCCCAGCTTGGCAGGTACGGATTTACAGCCTGCTTTGTTTTCATACCTTCATCCTCCATCGATTATTTTACATAATTCATAATATGGATTTATTATAACACCCTGCAATTTCTGTACCTGTTTTTTACGTAAAGTGTAAGAAATCCATCGCAAATAGCACATCTTCAAAATCCAGAAGTTGAATCTCAATAAAAAAGTGTCTTCGACACTTCAACTCCCCTGCCCCTCAATCTTGAGGGGATA
>ERZ826396.815-NODE-815-length-41867-cov-4.304865_pt1 | contig 41867 bp, 66 predicted proteins | sample MGYA00519926_ERZ826396 | MGnify/ENA primary metagenome ERZ826396 (study PRJEB31778, sample SAMEA3449230) | human gut metagenome | biome: human gut; feature: human-associated habitat; material: faeces | place: United Kingdom | collected 2010/2012 ... | reverse complement strand
CGTGCATTCTGAATGCGCTCTCATCTGCATACTGTTACCAGTGGCAGCTTTCCCGTTTAGGCATTGTAAACATTGTAAACAGCCGTTATGCTTCCCTCTTCGGAAATAAAAATTATCAAAACCACGTTTGCATTTTCCGTATGAAGAAACATTATATTCACATGTTCTGCATGTATCATACATTTTAGGATGAGGCTGTCTTTTGCTGCTTGGCATTTCTGTTTACCTCCATATCATTTCCAACAATCTTTTTTAAGGTTTTCAATGCACTGGTATCCATCTCCGGGTCGTATTTGCTCCTGAGAAACTCAATATCCCTCTGATGCAGATGGACTGATCGGTAAGAATATACCAGAGCAGCGGTGCATCTGCGCACCAGGCTCTCCGAACGTGAAGGATTTGAATCATCCTGCTCGGCCAATGCGATAATGTTTTCCAGATCATCATCTGTGTATTTAGCCATTTCTTGCCTCCCTCTTTTGTGCCGGAACTGCATACGCAAGCTTTCCGTTCCCCATGATCAGATATTTCCCGTCGTCCGACTGATGATGAACACCGTAGCCCGCCGCTTCCATCTGCTCCACGGTCATGTCAGCTACATAGAAGCATCCCCGGGGTGTCCGGATCGTTTCACCAGTTTCTCTGATTGGGGAAGATGCATCAGCATCTCTCTTTTTCGCGGCAGCCATGCGTTCCGCCAGTTTCCTCTCAGCCCGTTCTCTTTCATCCTCCCGCAGCGGCAGTGTATATAGATCCGATGCGGAAGAAAAATTTTTTTTCAATTTCTTTAAATGTAATGGTAAACTTAAAGCTCATATCATTTCTCCTTCAAATCTTAGCAAAAAGTAATCCCATAGATTTGAACAATATGTTTCCACCAGTCAAAATCCTCCGGGACTTCAATATTGTTTTTATTGAATAGTTCCTCAAATTCGCTCAAAAGTTCTTCCGGAGAATCATAGGCTCTGGAAAATAAATCCTCCAACTGATGAAGCGCAGGAATATATACGATGTAATCATCATCAAAGCTTTCGTCAATTGGATCTTGAGTACGATCAGGTAGCAATGTTGTGACATTTCCTTCGAAACTTGAACAGTAGGCTCCACCGAAACAACTATCAAAAATAATATCAAGATCCGGAAGATTATTGTACTCTTCTGGAAGTTTCCCCTTTTTCGCGAGATCAAAAAAATTTTGTTTTTCAATAAGTTTCTGGATTTTCGAAGGTATTGTATTGGATTTTCTATCATCAGCCAGATTGATATATGCTGCAACCTCTGAATCAATCCAGAATGCCACAATGTTAACCGGATAATTATTCATTGACATCTTTCTTTTCCCTCCTTACTCTCAAACGCGACTGCAATGGACACATACCCAGCGATATTGCTGCCGCATGAGATATAATTCAAATCAAAATAGACGGATAAGCCCACCATTTACAGGTTCTACATGGATACTCCCGATTTCTGAGAGTTCAGGGTGATCAGCATTATACACATAACCCATCAGCCATCCCTTCTTATCTCGACGCTCCAATTTCCATTTTTCAGAAGTCCGAGAAACATACATGACGGAGTACATTCTCCCAATCGTAGCGCGGGATACGATGACATGATATGGGATGAAGCCAATATCTTCCACCTGCTTAACGGCGACCTTCGCATTATCATCCAACTCCAATACGATTCCATTCACAGACTGGAATATTTTCCCACTCCCCGTGTAATCAAGGACTACACGTTCAAAAAGATTCAGTGACTTCATCCTTCTTACCGCTTCATCAAACAGCTCGGCTTCGGTCGGATTTTCGGGAAATGAAGCATCATCAACTTCTTCCGCTGTGGTAGTATTGATATCCTCCAGAAAGCCAACGATTTCATCCATCTTCTTAGAGAGGGAGGCTCTTTTTGCTTCAGGAAGTTTCTCGATTTCAATGCGGAAAAGATCGTTAGCATAATCCACCGAGAATTCGTATCCGTGCTCCGACACAAGCCACCTCAGCGTCTTTTCGTGTTTATGGATATAGGTGTCCAGATTTTTCAATGAAGGGAATATGTGGCATCCGCTTTTTCCTTCCGAATGAACATTTGCCTTACCTATGTATGACAGATATGCATCCGATTTTGTACCCAATATCCCTACCAGGACCTTTCCTGTTCCAAGGATATATCCCTCAGGATAGGCTATGATCCCAATTTTTACATTTGTTTCAACTGTTTTCCCATCCTTAAGCATCTTGACCGGCTGGTGTTTGCTCTGCTCAAGGGAGCTTTCTGTTCTCGTCGAATCAATGACATTCCCTCTGCGTGTCCAGGCTGAGATTCCAAGGTCAGTGATTTCTCCTATATAACCCGTGCCAAGAACATCACTTTCGCTTTGCTTCCTGCTTAATGCAGGCAGTACATCCCAGAGTCGGTCAACCTTTTTAACTGCGAGTCTTATCAGCTCTGCCTGCGTTTCATAATTTTTTACGATTACCGTATACATGATTTTCCTCCTGTTAATTGCTGTCAATTGTTACAAATGAAATATGAAAGGCGTGACTTTCGCGTAAAAAAAAGCAGCCGTACTTAATAACAGTACGACTGCACACTTAATCCAAACTTCCTATTTTGTAAACGAAAATGTTATCCCGGACTCTTATCCAATGTGCTTCGCCGTATCACAAACCCAGGTGTTACCCCCATAGGAACAGAAGCATTGGTTGAACTGAGATGTCCTTGAAAACTCACATAAGAATACAAATTTGGCTTATAAGAACAGGACGAGCATAGCCATTTGCTTACCTTATATCCATCCGGATCCTCGGAAAAGCGGTTCTCAGCCACTTCATAATACGGATATTGTTTGTCCGTACCATTATATGCAGAAATTTTTGATTCTCCGAAGACTTCATATTCGGATGGCAGAAACAGAAGATCCTCACTGCTCTCCAAATTTCCACCTACGACCTGTACTGTTTCCTTCGGCCTGATTGCGTTCAGCAAATCGTCTGGCAGCAGCTTCACGACATCCATATTGAGGTAATCCCTCAGATCAGAGTGAGCCCAGCCTCTTTTTTCATCCCAGTAATTCATAACCTGTTCTTTCCCGATACAATCCCTCGACATGAAAACAAGTTCCCCATGTTGATAGTGGTCTACCGCTGCGACGACAAATGCGGCAGCCCTGCCGTCTTTCAGCCATATCCGTATTTCAGTTCCGACCGGAAAACTGGTCCGGGCTTTGCCACATTCAACGGCAGCCTGGACTTCCTTCCAGTCAATTTTGTCAATAGTCTTTCCAATGTTCCGGCAGATTCCATTACAATTCTCTTCTTTCCCAGCCAATCCAATATGAGCTTTGCTCTTCAGATCTTTGACCTGTTTTGGGCTTAATCCGATCTTCTTGTATACCATGAGCTCCTTCAGGAATTCCAGGATGCATTGATCCTGGAATGTTTCGGGCTGGGATAGGGAGAGGATATTGATCGCATCTTCCAGCATTTGATTGTCCAAATACATATTTTCTTTTTCCTCTCTTTCGAACAGCATTCAGATTCATCATTATTTTTCTGTCTTTCCATAGCCACAATGCGGACAGAAGACTGGAGGATCCTCACGATATATCTCCACATTGACCTCCACTTCGTTCCCACAGCGTTTGCATCGATAAGTTTCCGTGAACTCATCGCCAGACACATATTCCCAAGGCCATACTGTTTCCTTGATTTTGTTTTCCATATCAATTCCTTTCTAATCAGCTTTAGCGGAACAGGAATTACTGTCTACACCGTTCCAGTACATAGTCTACGATTGCTTCATCCAGCTCATCCACAGTCATAGCCCTGTTCGAGATGTTGCTCTGGAAAATAATGTCTGTGACAGGGATATTTTCAATCGTCGATGAGCGGTATCTTTTGAATTCGCCTTCTGAAATGAAAGTATCCGCCCAGACATCTCCATCTGAAGTATCAAGCATGATCTTTGAATAGTGTCTGGAATCCATTCGATCCCAGTCACGGCTTTCCTTTGTGGCTGAGCTTACTTTTTCCTTTAATTCCGTTCTGTTCAGTTCCAATACTTTCTCCTTTCTGAAATCCATCAACAGTTTCAAAGGAAGTATGACTGACAGCCGGTACATCAAAAAGCAGGCGAGTCGTCTGCGCTATCCTTCCAGAGATTTTTACAAAAAGGGCTCCGCCAAGCGAAGCCCTTTTTCAGTCAGCACTATTCAGTTTTGAATGTTACTTCATGTCCGGGATTTTCCTGGATAAGTTTTTCCTTCAGTTCATCCACCATCATGTCATTGTCCAGTGCTGCCTGGACCACATCGACAAGTTTCTTTCCATCCAGGTAAGCCCAGACAGTTTTCCACTTTTTTCTTCTCATCCTCTTCTTCTCCTCATCGTCAGAAGCAATAACTTACCTTCAGACCCAATCCGAGGTCAGCCCATAGCGATACACCATCTCATTCACGATCTTCACATCCAGTTCCAGCTCATCCGCAACGTCTTTCACCAGGAACCGGCCTTCAGGGTTCAGGTTCCGCTGGACTGCTTCTTCCACAGTTTCCAACGGGCAGAGAAGCTGTAAGGCGGTCAGCCGGTCAATCGGGCCCTCGTACCATTCAATATCCGCCTTATATGGCTTTGGATACAATTTCAGATCCGGATAACGGCAGACGTAAAAAGCCATGGTACGGTACAGGGAAAAAATCATCTGGACGTCACTGGATTCAGGGACAACAAAGACAGCGACTCAGATCGAACATTCCGACAGGAGCAATTTAAGCAATTCATCTCCTGTCAGCTGTTTCTTTATCTGTTCCAGTGTTTTTTTTGCGACCATGTCCATCAGGCCCTGAAGTTCGTCGTTTGATATGCTTCGGATCCGGTCACCTATAATTTTCACTGGCTCAGGAAGCACAGGCTCATCATACGTCCATCTTTCCTTTCCGAATACCTCATCAGAGATTTCCGGAAGGAAATCAGCTGACTTAGGGTAATACCCCCAACTGCTGTCAATCTCTTCCCACTCTCCCATTTTGTATTTTTCCTCTATATAGCCGTAACATTCCCCTTCCAGGTACTGGCTATATAGTTTAACTTCCCCTTTCAGCCACTGATAGATTTCTTCATCCGTCACGTTCTTCCTTCCACAAAGGCGGTCCACTTTTTCCCGGTCCGTCCAGATCCATCCGACCTGGCCTGAATCATAAGGGTCGCAGAAATCAGATGTGCTTATACATATCCCAGAATGCTCATAGAGGAAAAGAGGGAGAGCGAACAGTTTGCCTTTTAAAAATTCGACGATTTCCTGGACGCTCAGATAGTCGATGATATCCTCTTCCAGAAAACTTAAGGAATTTTCACTTTCGGCAAGTGTCAACTCACCATTTCTTTTCCTGGTATACAGATTCCAGACCCTCTCTTTGCGGTAATAGAACAGGGAGACACTGTTAAATACTCCCTTTTTAGCCGCTTCAATGACCTTTTTAATGGAAACTCCGGCATCTTCGATCATCCGGTACTTCATGTCCAGTTTGCTCTTCAAATCTGTCTTGTCACCAAGCCTATACCTGTTATGCTCACAGTACATAGTTCCAATGTTACCCTCGTCATCCCGACGTGGATTCGTTGGATCAGGATCATCTTCGGCGTGCAGACGGTAAATAGTGCCATTTTTGTCAACAGAATATGTGTAGTTCATAGGTCTCCTCCTTTTAAAATCTTTCAACTGTTTCAAGTACAATATGCTTTTTCAAAGGATCCCATAAAAATGGAAGGACACCCAAATGAATGTCCTTCCGAAAATACCGTGTCTCACCCGATATAAATAGCTCCCGGCTCCGGTCTCTTTCCTGTCTCCTCCAGCTCCTCCTTTTTCCTTTCGATGAGTTTCTGGATGCCGCCTTCGAGTTTCTTATGCGTTTCCATTGCCTGTTCCAGATATTTAATCTGGCTGCGGATAGTGTCGGCGTCCGCCGTCTTTTCAGGCATGGCATCTCAGCCTGCCCGTTTTTTAGCATCCTGCGGACCTTCCCGCAGCGGGTGGTCGGCATGAGCGGGTTCCCGTCCCTGTCCAGTACAAAAACATAAACCATAAGTTACTCCTTTGCGGTAAGCCTGCTCCAAAGGGCAGTAAGGTTTCCATAGCATAGGTACGCCTATAGACAGTGTCCGGAGTTTGGAGCCGCCCCGGAGTGATCGGCGTATCGCTGCTCTGCTCAATAACCCGGCATCAGCCAAAAGCTGTCCCGATGGATGCAGGCGCAGCCATCCAACAAGCTCGTGAATTCTGTCATGAGTTATTGACAAATCATTTACCTCCGTGTTTAAAATTTTACAATCGTTTCAGAAGAAATATGAATGCTATGTATTCTCAAAAAAAAGGCCGGCTGTTGCCGACCTTTTTTCTATAATCAAAATATTTTTTCAGCAGATACATTTTTAGTCAGTTTTCAAAACATCCCGAACCTTCCGGAGCTGTTCCAAAGTATAGTTCTGGACATTTGGATACGCGCTGGCTTCCTTTACAAACCACCTTTTTAGCTCATCTCTTTCGATTTCATCTTCCGCAGCCTGGCGGCTGGCAAACAGTTTCATCGGATTGCCCCAATCCTTATTTTCGACCAGACTTACGATATACTTTTTGATCTCATAATTTTTGGATCGACCAAATTTTCCACATAACGCATACACTTCCTGTCCCGGTATATAATCTTTGATATTCATTTTTCCTCCACCTTAAAAATCATACCATTCGTCTTCATCCAGCTTCTCAGCCCATTCCTGCCGTTCGAAAGCCTGATAAGCCTCATCCAAGCTCATGGCTGAGATATATCTTTCCGAAGCGGTACCGCCAGTCCTGATCTTCTTGTAGGTTTGATTGAAGTTTTTACAAATCACCCCGATGAATGACTCCTTTTGAAGAGGCTCACCCAATAACTGATCGTTCAGAGTTGCATATGCCAGCAGAGTTGTATTGACATAAAACTCCATTGCGGGAGAATCTTTATCAGTATCTCCATATCCTTCTCCATACCACAGGTTATCGCTGAACAGGCCTGCGAAGACACGTTCGCCCCTTAAATCATCGGGGAAAATAAACTTATTGACAAAATATGTTTTTTCTTGAGATTTCTGGTCTGAAAGATCGTAATACTCCTTTTCAGAGATTATTTTTCCGCTTTTCCAGCCAATTTCATCATTATACAGATACTTCAAGTCATCTGAGATATCTACATGAAATGGTTCGCAGCGGGAATTGAATTGAGCCTGCTCATAGTCATTTATAATGCAGGCTTCTCCAGAAGTCGTAAAAATAAAGATAATTTTTGACGCCCCTTCAAACTTTTCAGCCAGACCCATATTGTACAATTTTTCAGCCTTTTCCCAGTTTGTCATGTTCAATTCCCCTCCTGAAGCAGTTCTTTGTCAATGATCTGGAAATTTGCCCTATGGATGTAAAGTGCTTTTCCATCGATCATGAGTTTTGTCATTTTGGGTAAGTTTTTCGGTATCTCCCAGTACACGTCGTCACCGGAATAGGCTGCGATCGGTTGCCCGAGCTGGGATTTGATCACTACCACTCTCGATTTACCGAATAGATTCTTATATTGATTGATGAACCTTGCTATAGACGCTGAATCTGAGATTATACCTTCAGACTTACTTACAATTTCCTCTGATGCAAATTCAACCTCCGGGGTCAGCCCATCCTGAACAAAAATACAGGTATCGCCGCAGGACTGGATTTCCGATCCGTCGATTGTGATTGTGATGACCGAGGTCAATTCTGAACCACGTATCACGGAACCTTCGCTGTCATAACTGGTGGTCGCTGTTTTGTTACCCGAAATATTAATCTTTTCCCCGCTCGTCGATAAGACAAGATTGCCAAAGTTGTCATATGTATAAACGTCATAGTTATTACCGACAAGTTTGCCTCGTATATCGTTGATCTTCGATTCGATAGCGGCACATCCGCTTAACGAAAACAAGAAAATAGCGCATAAAACAATTGATAAAATCTTCTTCATTGAAATTTTTCCTTTCTTTTCTTAAACTGCCACATCAGCCTCAGCACATTCGCACTGCAGCCAAGCCATAAGTTCCTCCTGATCCATAGATGCTATTTTTTCTTTGGTTTCAAAGAGAAAACCGCTTAATTCTTTTTCGGTCATACACTTGATCCATTCTGCTCGTGTGAGTTCGGGTTCCGGGAGCTTCGGATCGGAGGAGGTCCATTTTTCTGGTCCGAAAGCCTCATCTGAAAGTTCCCTGAGAGAGTCGTTTGTCGAAGGATAATATCCCCACACGCTCTCACATTCGCACCAGTCTCCCTTTTCGTACTTTTCGATGATATAGCCGTAGACATCGCCTTCCAAAAATTGCGAATACTGTTTCACTTCGCTTTCAAGCCATGAGCGTAGCTCTTCAGCACTCAATCCCTGTTTGCCGGATATCTTTTCTGCCTTATCAACCGTAGACCAGATCCAACCTACCTGTCCGGAATCCCATGGGTCATTGTAATCAGAAGTCTGCATGGAAATCCCCGAATGATCCATCAAATACAATGGGAGAGCAATCAGATTTCCCTTTGAAATTTCCATGATCTCCTGCACACTAATGGCTGAGATGACATCTTCTTCCAGATACTCAAGATAGTGTTCGTGTGACACAAATCTTTCGTCACCATCACGATGCCTGACCAGGAGTTCCCACATTTTTTCGTGGCGGTTGTAAACCAGCCTGAAATGGAGCGCTTCTTCCCCTCTTTTTGCCAATTTAATCACTTTTTCTGTTGTAATTCCAGCATCCTGAAGCATAGCATATTTCATCCCTATGGAATCAGAAAAGCTAGTTTTATCTCCCAGTTTGTACCTTCCATGCATGCAAAACATTGTACCGATGTTGCCGTCCATATCCTCCCTCGGATTCCATGGCTCATCATCAGTTTCCACATGAAGCCGGAAGACTTTTCCATCCTCATCAACGTAATAGGTGTAATCCATAATTACCTCCTTTAAATTAAATACTTTCAACTGTTACAGAAGGAAATATGAAATACATGGGGTGGCTCAAAAAAGGAGCCGGTAATCCAGCTCCTTTCCAATAAGGTTTGAAATTTCCGATGCCAGATGAATCAGTCTGTCTGCCAAACAAATTCTCTCATCAGGTGACTTCTGATCTCAGCCGCATTCCTTTTGCAGGTCAGCGATTTTCTCCAGTTCATCCTTCTTCCCGGCAACAATCCGATCCAGAGCCGGATTCTTATAGCCGACAGAGTTGGCTGTCCGTTCCAGACAGTCGATCTCGCTCTGAAGCCGCTTTCTTTCTGATTCCAGAACGGATTCATTGTCTTCCATCCCCATGCGAAGCATAAATTCTTTGATCTTTTCAGAAATCATGCCTGAGAGGATAGGATCTACCGGCTCTTTTACCGTACCCAGTTCACACAGACAGTGAAGTTCCTCAAGGAACGGCTTCATGTCTTCTCTGCATTTCCGGGAAGCGCTTTCAATATCTTCCTTTGAGCAGCCGGCAGCGGATAATCTGTCCTTCAGTCCCAGTTCGTAAATTTCCAAAATAGTCATCAGGTCTCCTTTCCCGGTGTAGGTTGTACACCTGTTTGAAAATATTTGTTTCAAAGGAAATATGATATTTTCCATGGAAGAGATGCACTGAAAAGACAATGTGTTTTAACATAGTACGTTATACGGCAAAAAAGCCAAAGACATACCTTGTCCCTGGCTTTCTTGAAAATAATGATATTAAAAACAATCTTACTTCTTAAGCTGATTTATCTCATCAGCAGTCAGCCCGGAAATTTTAACAATTTCCTCAATGGTGTATTTGTTTTCCTCCAACATCCGAGCAGCTACTTTAACCATATTGTCTCTGGTTGCTTCACGGTATGTTTCATTTCGCATATCTTCCATCGCTTTACACATTATTTCGACACCTTCCTTATCTTCTTTATAAAACCGGACCCTTTCAGCCAGCGTTTTGTAGTACATATCCGAAGCGTTAGTACAGGAAAAATCATGCATTAGCCTTCCAAGCTGAGATTGCCCGCGGTATTTTCCGTTCACATATTTTATATGTTCACCATCTCCAAACAGTTCTCCCGTTTCCATAATGCAACGTTCAATACTATAAATCGGCAATCCCTTTCCCATTACATCATTTTCTCCTCTCTTTTACATTGCTCTTCTCTGCAACATCCTCTCATACCTTGAAGCCTGAGAGGCAAGCGAATCCATCAGGAACAGAAAACGCATCATTTCAGTCTGGTTCATATTGCACTCCTGTACAAAATACAGAACATCATGAATGGATTCCGATTCCGGGACTGCTTCCGCCGCCTGTTCTGTCCTTTCCTCTGCGTCCCGCAGGGCATCTTCCAGATTCCTGGCATCTTCCATTTTCTTTGAAAACAGATATGCCAGTTTCCTGTTTCTTCTGGTCAGATAGATGCAGCACTTCATGGGAACTGTTTCCCGGAAATAAAGCTTCTCGCCATCATCCGCAAAACAGTCTACAGGCATGAAATTCCTGTCAATCTCAATGATTTCCCCTTTATGGAATGATCTGACCGTCGCTGACGAGAAGACTCCAAGATCCGGGAATTCATCGTACATCGGACGAAGAATTTCAGCTCTCAATTCGAAATCCTGCAAAACCACAATTTTCATAGCAACCTCCTTTTTAAGATCCATCAACGATTACAAAGAAAATATGTTGCGCGTGATGGTGCGATAAAAAAAGATAAGAGTCCCTATTGGCAGTTTGTTCCCTATAAAGTAAAAAATGGGCCAGCCCAGGCCAGCCCATTCTTTATCATCCATATAAAATTAAGCAATACGGTTAAGTAATACAATAAAACCAGCAATAAGCTAAAAATCATAATTGTTGTCATCACCCCAGCTATGTACAAAAGCATTATGGCATTTTTATAGTCATACCGCCTCGTATAAATTTTGCCATAATGACCCCATTACAAGGAGGCATATTGCAAAAAGAATTGCAAAAATAAACAATCCTTCCATACTTATCCTTTCTAATATTATCATGTATATCATCTTGCCGTCTGATCATATCCTGTGATACATACAATATGAAATCAAAGCACAAACTTCCTACCAAAACGTCAATTCATCATACTCCTCCTCCGTGAAAACATGCCCACAGACGGGACATTTTTCTACAACTATTAACTCTTCAAATTCATCATCTATATTGCGATGCATAATGAATGCTTTTTTCTTTCGCTTTTCTTTTATCCATTCCTGAAACTCTGCATCTCCACCCCCCAGATAGGATGCAGGCTCAATATTCCGCAGATCATTGCAAAAATCGCACATAGAGCAGTGATCACCTCCAATATTCTCAAACATGCGGTGTGTCTATAAGCAGAGTCCGGAGTATGAAGTCATTCCGAAGTGATCGGCGTATCAATGCTCAGCTCAAGATCCCTGCTTCGGCCGGAGACCGCCCGAATGGATGCCGATGCATCCATCCGGACATGATCCTACTTCAGTCAGGGGTCTTTGACTGATTGTTCCGCTCAATCATACGTTGCTGAGCTCGTATTGCGATGTTTTCGGCGATAATTCCTACAATAAGCAGGCAAATATATTGCAATAACACTCCTTCCAAAAAGATAGTGCCAAGGATGCAAAAATTTCCCAATCCAAACATTACAGCAGTCAATGTAAATACTCCAACCTCAAGCTTACCGACATCATCCAGGTTCTGGAATTTGACTGTAAGGCGTTTAATGGGCAAGACGGTGAGGCAGAACAAAAATCCCAACACCATAATTTCAATATAGAGTATATAAAAACTATTCAAATTCTCAAGCATCTTCTCCTCCTCTTGGCTCTTCCATAATGTCAGGACTGATACATCCATATCCAAGCCGTTTCCCACTCCCAACTTCATAGAGAATGTAAAACAGCCCTTCGTAGTCCCCATCCGCAGTCAGTTCCTCATAATTATTGCCATATACAATATCAACGAGCGTTCCACGTTCCGGATGTTCCGAATAATAATCAATCAGGGATTTCCCATCATAATCCAGTTCTTCGGATGTAACAATCATCACATATTTCTTATCCTTCCGGTCAGAAGAATGCGGAATGGCATCGGTGATTTTACCCGGCTTCAGCCGAGCCCCAGTCTTTCCTTTCAAAGCCCGATCAATGATGTCCCGGATTTCTCCCTTTTCGTCAGCAGAAAGATATCTTGATCGTAATACATCCTTAAGGCAGCTTCCCGGCACCGATTTGCACATCAGACGCACCAGATCAGATACATCCTGATCGGAAATTCCATCTGAATCAATGATTCTCCGAAATTCTTCTGGAGAGGAAAGCGGATTGTTTCCGACAGGATTCCTATTGTATGGCTCTGCGTTGGCTGAACTGCGTTTCGGCCCCTGCAGTTTCCGAAGAATTTTCATGAATTCAGCCTTCTGTCCGACAGAGATGGAATTGGATGACAAAATATCCTCTACGCTGTAAAACCCTTCATCATCCTCAGCCACTTTTGAGTCCTTTACAAGCCTGGAAAAATCTGCATACTCTTCAGCCGTAATCCCCATATAATTCAGGTAATCAATCAGCTTAAAGTGGGTAATTCTTGCATGGGCAGTCCCATCCTCTGCCGGGCGGCCGCAGATACATTTTTCCTCAGCCCCGGTATTCCCGAAACCATCCGTATCTATGCCGGCATCCATTTCCTGGGTCTTGTCCAGGTCCTCTTTTTCAGGTTTTTCACTGATCCGCTCTGACGCTTTAAACCATATCTCAAAAAACACCCTTTTTTGATGGATCCTGAGATTTTCCGCTGCCAAAACCATTTCCAGCGGAAAAGGTTCGGAACGGTCAAAATCTCTGCACAGGGCTTTTTCTGCCATGTAATACAGGCGGGCGGTTTCATCATCCGTAAGAACCTTGGCGTCTCGTATCCCATCAAGGCTGAGAGTTTCGGTTTTATTCCCGTTATCTTTCTGCTCCTCTTCGTCAAGAGCCCGCAGGGAATAATAACCTTTCAGTGTTTCTGCAATCAGTCTCTGCAGAACGGGATTACCTGCCTGCTGGTTTACGGAAAGATCAGTGAGGTAAATAGCCCGTCTTCTCAGTTCCTCCATACGGACAGCCCCGGTACTGATATTGTCTTTTTCAACTTCCACCCCTGCTTCTTGCATGAACTGGGAAAGCTTTTCTTCGATAATCCCGTTCAGGATTGGATCAAAGGAAGTTTTCCGTTTCCTGATATCACACAGATACTCCAGCTTCTCCAGGATATCCTTCAAATGTGCTGGATACTGGATTTCCGTTCTCTGAGCCAACAGTTTCCTCCGTCTGTCCATCCGGCGTTCCAATACATCAAGGTATTCCGCCATTTCCAATGCAGGATCAATCCCATGGAAGATACTTACAGGGGTACTGGTAACCAATAACGATTCCCAAATATTCATTTTTCTGTTTCTCCTTTTCAATAAATATTTTCATGTTTCAGGAGAAATATGATTTATTTCATTGTCGAAAAAAAAAGCACCAGTCTCATATGACTGATGCCTTTTCTTCCCTAAATATAGGAATTATTTAATTATTGTGGAATTAGCTTAATCCAAGCTAACAGTTATTGAGGTATGCTGCAAAACCCATTTATACCACGGTATTGCTTTAAACCCACCATTTTCATTCCATTTTTCCTTTAATTTCTCAATTTCTTTGTCGCTCAGACAACAAGTTATGTATGTGGCTGCATTAATTTCTGCATATTTTTATTCTTCTGATTCTTCTATTCTATTCTTATTAATTGCGATCATTATTCTTCCTCTGCGTCAGACTTCTGAGACACTAAAATATTGACAACTGCATTTCCGGTTGAATGCAGTGTGACCAGCTCGCCGCCAAAATTTTCGGTAAGTTCTTTTACCAACGTTTCGTAACCACCTTCATCATTCGTGTTTTTCATTACATCCTTATTATCCACTTTTATTCTTCCTTTCTTAATTTGTCATTATTTTTCAACGATTTGAATATTTTTCACTGCAGAGCAGGAAATTACTATTTCTTCTTCATTTCGCTCATCCAGATATGCCAGAATATCTTTTTTATTTGCAATACCACATTTAACATATCCTTTTTCTTCTTTATTATCAAACCTATGGGAAAACCACCGTGCCAGTTCCAGGTTTGGCGTCCAGGATAGCCCTTCTGGGTTCCTGCCAACAGCAACACCGCGATATAGTTTGATTTCATCAGGCAACGATCTCAGAAATTCCAATTCGTTTTCCTTCATCAGAAATTCTTTATCCGAATTTTTGAACATTTTGACTGCTTCCGATATGGAAACATTAACATCCTGATTGGGGTCCTCTGACTCTGTCCATGCTGATCTTAATAGCCGGCCTTTGTCCTGAACACTCAAATAATTCCAAATGAATTTCAGAAAAGTCAAACGGTATGATTTTCTGATGATATTATAAACACTTACTGTATTAGAACACCTGTCTATCTTTTCATGGTATTGTTCAATTATTTCAGCCCTGGATTTTTCGTCCTCCAGTATATTAACAATTTTCAACTCTCCATCCTGATTCATGCCTATGTAGCCAGACTCAAAAATTGGATGCTGTACAAACCCAGGAGAAAAAGGCGTTTCGGTAATGTCCATATTTAGGAAAGTTGTGGCAATACTTTTAACCCGTTCGAGATTAGTTCTTTCCATACGGTTCTCCTCCATACATCCTATGCAAAGCTATCATACGTTTATTATGACATTTTTGCAACACATATTACTCCCTGCAAGCATATTAGGAGTTCAAAATGAGTTCCCGTTAATTATCATATAATGCCGAGGTCCGAGAAGGAAAGCTGTTTGGAATACTTAACATCCGGAATCATGGTTATTTCAGGATGGTTTTGTACCCTCTCCCTCTTGATATAGTTCGGATGATCGTTAAAATGCAAAATTCCTTCCTTTTTCAGCTCATCAAATATCTCATCGAATACATTATTGATAGCCTGACGTTCATCTCCTACCGGAAATGCTTTTAGCACCTCCATTTCACCGGATTTCCCAGCAACCAGCGTGCAGGCGCAGTCAGCATGTCCAGCCAGATAATCAGATAAAAAGGGCAGCCGATCCTTAACATAGCAGGCAAAAGCCCTTGCTGTCATCTCAGTGTTGCTCTCCCAATATCCTCCATCTTTCTGGCATTCACGGCCCATCCGGATGGAGTTCCTGTAGAAATCGGTTTTCTGGGTCATCGGCTTGAATGAAGTAGTATTTTCAGCGCCAAGGAGGCGCTCATACACTTCGAGCTTCACCCTGTCCTGCTTGGGGATCACCCTGCCAGCCGCTTTCTTCCGAAAAGCACTGATCTTCTCTACCGACCCAACCTTCCCGGAAAGGAACTCCTTTTTCAGTTCCTCATACGCCTCAATAACCTTCCCGTCATTCAGACGCTGAAGCGGATACCACATCACAGAGTCCAGGAGCCTTTCGCCATTTGCACGGTACATGGCTGTGGCTGATTTTGCCTGGGCTGAAATCTGCTCGGCTGAAGCCGTTTTATACTTCATCGTATCGATAAGCTTCTGGAATGGAGCATACAGCCTGGAATTTTCCGAGAGCATCCCATTCGCTCCCATCAATGTCCCAAGGTAATCATCCAGCCCATGCCACCACTCATGCGCAAGAGAGCCGGCGCTGCGCATTTTCGTTAAGTTGATGACCTTCCGGAGCGGCTCATAATGTGCTACGGCGTTCCCGCTTCCGCGGGCACCGAACGCAATAGAGAGTGCCCCCTGATAGGAAATATCCTTCTCACTGATCTGCAGCACTGCAGCCAGATCCTTCAAAGCCTCATATCCCATGTTCATGGATTCACGCCTATCATCCTGGGACATCCAGTTTCCATATTCTCCTCCGCGGAATCCAAAGGCATCGATGTAGTTCTGCCCGGTAACATCCCAGCCATTCCGATAATCAGGCCCGGTCCGGCGTACATGCTCAAGCTGTTCCGGAATAAAGCGTTTTTTCCCATTTCTCTTCGCGGTTGCATTCTTGGCTGCTGGCGCAGCGCCGAACTGCCTTCGGGCAGCCTCACGGACGATCCTGCGTTCGTAGTCCATCTCTGAGCTGAAATGGAGTGCCCTGACAAGACGGTTGGTAACCGTAGGGTTATCGATCCCTTTCTGGGTTGCAGATAATGTTGCCCCACTGATGCCATATGTCTTTCTCTCAACATATCCACCTTGAATGAGGATATCATCGAAAGCGAGCAATGCCTCGTACTTCGTCCGTATTTTTTCTGTTTTTCCTTGGATTTTCCGGATTGTTTCAATGTATTCCTGCTGCCGGAACTTCCGTTTTTCCGGAGTACCATCTGTCCTGTAATACCGTGGAGTGGCATTTAGACTGTCCCTGACTGTTTTGATAAAATATACGACATCCACAGGGATACCGGACTGAATCAATGCCTGATAATCCGGCTTTTTCCAAATATTATCTTTCTTTACATATTTTTCGATTTCACGGTCATTCATGGTCTCCAGGTCATCCACATACAGCCCTCTGGATGCCCAGAGGTCCTTTTTTGCTCCACCGATCTTCTCTCCAAAATCCTTGTATTCCATAGTCATCCTCCATATTTAATCTCTATCAACTGTTACAAAGGAAATATGAGAGCTGTATATTGGCAAAAAAAAGGGGCCGCCACGCAGCCCTGCTATGCTCCCTTCTAAGCGACAAGTTTTCATTATTTCACTTGTCTACCTAGAAGGGAGCATAGCACACTTGTGCATAGCCCCTTTTTCTGTCAATGAAATTTATTCTTATATATAATCATACGGTATCAGCCCCCTGTCACCCAATCCCCTGATCAGCCGATTAATGGCAAAATACCTCTGCTTCGCCGCATCTTCCCCGTTATGACCCCTGTTTTGCAGATTTTTTTCGTATTCCGAGTTTGAATGGCTTCTTTCCTGAAGGATAACCTGAAGCATTTGTTCCGTCTTTTCCTCCTTCAGTTTCGTCGCCTCCCGGATGGTGACTGTATAAGAAATGCTCCCCTTTTTCAGGATCATTTTTCTTCCAAAATCATCTAGGCGGAAATCCCTTCTGTTATTTTTCTGCACGTATAAACAGGATGACCAGATTCCTTTGTCATCACATTATCGGGACGTAGTTCCCTGGTAGGAACTATCCTGTTAAATACGATCCGCTCAGCTTCCTTGTTCAAAACATTCATTGCGTTTCCGCCTTTGAAATTCATCAATTGATACGAAGGAAATATGATGAATTGGTTTTGGCCATAATGAAAGGGCTGCCGAAGCAGCCCGGTGAAAACATCTATCTTTCGAATTCCAGATAATATTTATCCGTCTCGTAGTCCTGCATATAGGTTTTAGTTACCATAGCATTATGGTAACAGACACCGAACCTTGGGATCCTAAGCAGCTTTGCAGCCTCATATATTGCTATCTCCATATCTTTCGGCATTCTCTGTTCGTATCCGTTTTCATCCTCTACCATGATGCAGCTGTCATCATCTTCTTCAGGGACATTTTCATCCTTTTCAAAATATAGAAAATCATATCCCGTCTCTTTCCTTAAGACGTATGCAACTGCTCCGGCTGTTCCTGACGAATCCGCATAGCTGTCTTCAAACGACGCAAACACTTTGTCCACATCAGCTCCCGGCTCCAGAGCAGCCTGGTACATTGCGGAGTTCTCTTTGTTTACACAGAATGTTTCCGCATGGGCTGTCATAAAATCCACAAAACCTTCCGGCGTACCTGTATACGGAAAACCATAACCAACTTCAACACGCAGATATGATTCTCCAGAGGAAAATATAGATGCCAACAGCCGCTGTTCAGCCATTGACTCTCCCTTTTTCTCCCTAACCCAGAAGCATCCACTTCCGTCCGGAAATGACTTTGCATCCGGGAAAAGCGCTTTAATTTTCGCTTCAATGTTTACAATACGCTCCCTATCCGTTATTATTTCCTGGATCAATGTCTTTTCCCGATCAGTCTTCAGATAGAGGACACCCCATACCAGCAAATAGGAATACGCTGCATCTGTCCAGCGATATGTGACAACGGCATACTGCTCCGCATACGGTTCTTCTTTACTCTTTGGAGTATAATCCCCCGAAAACAGGACTTTTAATTCCCGGCCTCCATGCCCATAGAGCAAATATACGGCATCGAGTAATTCGTCCAGAGAATTCCAGGTCGAATGCCTTTTTTTGTTAAGGGAATCAAATCCTCCTGTTAACTGTGTATAACATTCCCTTGCTGTTTCTTCTGGATCTGTCACCTCATACCCACACGATTCCAACAGTTCATCCAGGGTAACTGTGTTCATGGCCTTTGCTATTTTCTCCAAAGTTTCACGGGAGGGCTGTCCGATTTCGTCCTGGTTCAGAAGCCGATTCAAATGCTCATAACTTATTCCCGCTTGCGTTGCGAAAGTTCTCTGGCTGCGGCTTCCGATCCCGTAACGCAGGAGCTCTCTAAATCTTGTATAACCTGCCTTATTTGCCATAACTGCCTCCTTATGCGAACCTCGAACGTTTTTTTATAAAAAGCCTGAGCTGAAGGTAGATGGGCTCAAAAAGCTGTTCCCAGATGTTCTTATCCAGCTCCAGCTCATCCACAGCATGTTCTACTGTCCTTTCCTCGACCTCTTTCATTTCGTCGAAGAAATCCTCATACTCCCTAAAATACTCCACAAGGATATGTTCCAGGAACGGGTTGATCCGGCGGATGAATTCCTCCTGCAGTTTCTGGACTTTCGGGTCTTCCTCCTGGAAGCTAGTTTCATCATCTTCATCCTGTTTTTTCTGGCTGGACTCTTCCTGGATCAGCACTGCTTCTTTCAAAAGGTTAACTGCATCCTCCGGAACCTCTGGCCAGCCTCCCGCAGTCTTCGGGATATCAATGCTCCTATATCCAGGGACCGAAATCATTGCATGCAGTTCAGTCAGTGTACTGACAGGATAGCCCCAGGGATCAGTCTCCGGGAAACCATATGCTCCATTGTTCACCAGAGAATCGATAAGCCTCTGGAACATAATTGTTTCGTTCCGCATGATCACCTCCGGAGTGTTCAGTTTTGAGAGTCTACGGATCCTCTCGCAACGGATGACCACCATCCTGTAGATCCAGTTCAGCGAAAATGCTTTCCAGCACTCTTCATCTACCCTCCTATAACGCATGCAGAGCGGAACTACGGGCACGGCTGTCAGAACCATGCAGTCACGATCCGCTACTTCTTTTTTGTCAAGGAGAATCCTGATTGCGGCTGCGCCGTGAACGAGAGTTTCTTTATGTTCATATTCATGTACCTTTTCCAGAGGAACCATCGTACCAAAGGGCATATCTGGTGTTTCGTCAGTCGCCATATATTCCGTTCCATACAGAATCTTCTCAATTTCAGCCCTTTTCATCCCCAACTCTTTTGCAAAGATGGGATTCGTCCCGCGCAGATATTGAATATTGACGACAGGTTCAGGCAGTTCGATATGGCCCATATACAGCTTTTCTTCATCGAAATATCCAAAGATTCCAGGGTCTTCCAGGCTACCTTTCGGCGGCTCTTCATGGCCTTCTTCCGGATCATAAAGGCATATGACTTCTCCTCTGGAAAAACTGCGGATGTCATCACTGGTGATCCCTACCATTCCGGCAGCGGTATCTGCGTTCGTGTTAAACCATTTCGGTATCATGCTTGTCCTCCTTTGAGTTTGCATTGACATGGAATTGATTTCTTTATTGATATAATTATATCATATCAATATTATATGTCAATATTCATGTCGACATTTTTTTCGATTTTAGATAGATGGAGTCCTGCTTCAAACCTCTCGATTTCGAGAGGTTAAAGGATTTGTTCCGTATCAGGATGCCGATGCTGAGTTGAAGTTTCCCGCCATAGTATATGGTGATTATTTTTTCCGAAGGAACAAAGATCAGTCGTATGAGAAAATTCCTCATACGACTGACCCTTTATGCCTTTCTATATTTTTTTAGATTCTATTGAGCTGGTTGCAGTAGCTGCATACCCAGTCTTTATGTTCCCCATCACACTCAGCCCTGCTGATCCCAGCCGCTTCCAGCTCAGCATCCGTGAGCTCTTCCTTCACGTTCTTCAGGTAATACTTCGTGTTTTCCGGCTTCCTTTTCCCGCAGTTAGGACAGGTATCGACCAGCCCGTCAATGTCTTTTGTTCCACAGTATTGGCATTTCCAATACCCTCTGATTATTTTATCCATTTTCTTCCTCTTTCAATTTCCACATCTCATCTGCCTTTTCAAAGCATCGCCGGAAGGTTAATGCAGAGACCTTTACCCGGGTCGATGTAAGCTCCCTGGCGAACCGATTTCCAACAGACCCTACTGTGGGAATCAGTTCCACTTCCCCAGTGTCAGGAAAACAGTCATGTTCCGAAGCGTAAAGTTCGCTGTTTTGGATCCTCCATTTTCTCAAGCCGTACCAGGCTGGGAGATATTCTACCCCTGACTGGTCATAAACCCTGCATCTTGTTGTATCCGAATGGCATAAGTACAATACCATTTTTTCCTCTCCTTCCTTCAGGACAAGCCCATTTCAGCTTCCTTATGTAGGAATACTGATGTGGGCGTTTCTCTGATTAATCTTAATTATCCTTAAAAAGGATGGAATTCAGCCGTTTCACCATGGCTGGGCTGATCTCATGCCAAGTGATCCCTTCCTCAGCGAGATACTTTTTTCGGAATTCAAGAGTATCCTTATAGGAAAAGATTTCTCCATCCCATAAGGCTGTGATTTCCCTGTCGGACAGGATCTCGTTCGTGTTATTGTCTTTCGCGTTAAACACAACTTCAAACATGCCGTGTATCCCATCCCTCATATAAGCTTTTGCCAGGTAAATGATCTCTTCCATTTCATCCTCTGTGATTTCACGGGAAAGATAACCTATTGTAGCGTTTCCCCGGAAATTCAGAGAATCGCAGAGGGCAACGAAACAGCCCTTCCTTACCTCCACTGATGGAACATAGTTATACATGAAACTCCTGTTTTCCACATTTAACCCTTGCCTTTTCGCATATTCAATTGCTGTTTTCTGCTGTTTCCAAATATCCATTCTTATACTCCAGTTATCCAATCTTCTTATTCTATAGAGACATAGTACCATCCAGAATACTCGTCTATTTCTCCGTTACACTGATCTTCTGCCGGATCGTAATATCCTGTATGCGTTTGCAAACATTTACCATCCATCATGTACAGGCATTCAATCAGCTCAGCAACAGTTTCCGCTGCTGCTTCATCCTTGCAGTAAATTTGTTCTCCATCACTCCAGATACGCCTTTCTGGACTGATCGGCAATGCATGGCAGATTTTTTCGAACCAATCGTTCTTCATATCGTTTTCTCCTTTTCCCAATTAATCGTCATTCAATCGTTACAAATGAAATATGAACGAATTGTTTACAGCTAAAAGGAACGGGCTGTCAAGCAGCCCTATAAAAGCATCAATCCATATAATTACTTCCTTTCTGATCGGTTTCAATTAATTAACAGCAGGAATCTCCTGACGAAGTCAGGGGTAGTTGACCAGTTGCATAAGGAAATATGCCTGAAATTAATTCTTGTGACCTGAAAACAGGGTCATCACGAGATAAAATAAAACTATACGCAATGAGCTTTGCATTAAAAAGCTCTGATTGCAGAAAATAGTTCTCCAGAGTAAAATGAAATGCAGACTACAGAAAGAGGTGTTGCTATGAGAACAATGGAATTTAAGATGGAACGTCCTGGACTTCTGAATGAAGGGGACCATGTAACGGTAACAGAAGGGAAATTACCTAGTAACTACTACTATACGATTGACCCTTCACTGGCGATGTCAGGGAATTTCCCGTTTCGCGAACGGTTACTTGCCAGGGAGGGCGATGTGCTGTCAATTATCGAAAATGAAAGGGGATTTTATGTGACGGTAGCTTTTGAAGAATCCGAAATACAAAAATAAGTCCCAGAGTGTTCTGGGATCATCCTTGCAGGATTGAACACCTCTCCCCCTCCCAGCCAGCTCCGTCACGGCTAGGAGGGGGATGAAGTAAAACTGGATTATCAGGATCTGCCGACACAATTTGTTTCCGAAATGGTGTCATTGGTATCAGGAATAGTATCTTTGGTATCAGAGACTGTATCTTCAGTATAAGCCCAACCCGTTTTAAGTCCCTCCTGAGCTGGATTTGTGCCGGATGTGCTTTGGCTGGTATGGGCTGCGGATGTTTGGGGAACACTTTCAGAAGCTTCAACGGCCTGCACTGCCAGTTCCATAAGCGCTTCCATAATATCCATCCATTCCTGATTTAAACGCCTGTAATTATCCAGGATTCTTTTCTCTCTTATGCTGCAATATACAGCATCGTTTAATAGTTCCAATCGTGAGGTTGGTCTATTTTCCTCCCATATCCAATCCCAAAAGAAAAAGAGCGGCGCCGCCGCTCCTTTCTTCTGTCACACAGCCGCCCGCCGGGGATAATCCAGGGAATACTCTCCCGGGATCAATCCCTGCAGGATTAACTTCTGCACCAGGTTTTCCAAAGTTGCAAAACGCTGCCATGCATCTCTGGAGCCTTTACTATCAGGGTATCTGGCGGAGGCATATTCATAGACTTCCTTGGCCTCATCCCTTTCCCTGATGAGCGCCTCAACCATGAAAGCTGCTGGATCCGCATCGGATTGACTGGAAGCAATATCCCTGATCCGAACGGTATAGGAAACCTTTCCGAGATACACATCCAGACGGTCGTGATATTCTTCGATCCTGTATTCCGGACATGCCCTGCCCTTCCTTGTAAATACAGGATGTCCTGATTTCCTGCTTAAGTGGCTGTCCAACTCCATCTCAGCCCGGAAAAGCCTCTTTGCCACGATCCACGCCGCTTCTTTGCTTGAAACTCTCATAATTTCCTCCTTCTCCCCGTTAGTCCAGGGGACTAAAACCTATCAATCATTACAAAAGGAAATATGATGTGCATGGTATTCCATAAAATCAAAGAATGAGGCTGATTTCATGAACTACCTGCATCTTAAGCAGATATTTTACGGTAAACCCTAGCTGTCATATTTCTCCTGTAAAAGTTGACAGTTTCTTAAACAAAGGAAGGAGAAGAGAATGAAGTATATTTTGAACTGGAACGACGAATACCTGAGCATGGCTCTTATCGCTGGGCCTGTTGATGAGGAAACTTCCAAGAGCATGCTGAAGGAAATTGTCCTGAAGAGGCTTGTGGAACTGAATGTAGCTGATGACCAGGAAGATGCGCAGGAGATTTATAGGAAAGCGGCTTCGGAGGACGTTGAGGAGAATAGCGAAGTTTATGACATCCTCAGTCTTTCGGAATTTGGCGCATCCATCCGGTACGGGGATTGCAATGAGGATCGGTACGAGATCGTCGAATACAATCCCTGCCAAAGTGAAGAGGCATCCGACGCCACGGAGTACCATTTCAAGAACAATTGGACATGGGACGAAATAAAGGGCGTTGTGAAAGCATTTGAAGATTGGGAACCTTCTCACCTGGAGATTATCAGAGGCGAAAAGGCAGGAACAATCCATGATACCTATGGGCTCCCTTACATTTCATTAAACAGCCTGGCTATGCTTATAAACAAGAATGTCAAATCGGTCATCAGGGAAGACAGGGCCTATATGTTTGACTGGCTGGGACTGACGAACCATGGAGAAGTTGTCGCTACCTGTTACGACACGGAACGCAATGTGAAACAGGTTCTCGTTGGTAAAATCTGACAGGTCAAAAATGGCGAAAAATAGAAAGGAGAATACTATGTACGACTTTTTTGCTGAACTTTATCGAGATATTTCCAATTTTCTGGAGTATGCCCCAGATGAGGATTCCTGCTCTGATGCAGAAAATGAGGCAATTGCAGATATTGCAAATCTTAAGAACAGCCTTAAGAATCTTTTTGACGAAAAAAAGTTTGATCCTAAAGTACGTCAGCCATGGTGTGTGGAGAAATGGTATACGGATGATTTGGCTGTTGCTTTGAACAATTCTGATATTCCGGTTACTGAAGAAAACATCAATGCATTTAGAAAATGCGTTGTTGAGGAAGATATCTTCGGTGATAAATCGGAGAGAAATGAAATCCTTGAGATGAAAGCCAGGGAACTTTACGGATCCAATGATGATGAGGAGGGAGAAGATGAAACATCTGAAACCTGAAACATCCAACCTTCCGGAAATCCACCTGCACCCCACAGATTACGTCCATACGGACGAGGACGGCAGGCATATCACATGTACGACTCTCAGGCAGAAAGCCAAGCATGTGGTAGGGCTGGACAGGTGCTGCCATAACGGGCGGCTTTACATCCGCCACGGGAAAAGGTTTTACCATCCATCCCGGAATTATTTTGCAGGGAGGGACAAGGAACTTGACATGCTGGTAGAAGCAGGCCTAATGGAGTTCTTTGATGACACCGATGCATCGGGAGGTGTACGCAAGGAAGAACGGGTCTACTGGTTTACAAGGAAAGGCCTTGACTGGCTTGGGGATGAGCTGGGGATGTATATTTACGATGTAGAGCATTGACCGATACAACTTGGATACTTTTCCTATGCTTACGGGAAAAAATGTGGTAAAATGTTCAGACGGAAGGAAGGAAGGAATATGAGGAATGATGAGCTTATCCGCCGTTTTCAGATTGAGCGGAAAAAATTTGACAGGTCCGGCATATATGCATATACCCAGCGTGCTCTGGCATATAATTCAAATAAAATTGAAGGCTCGACTCTGAATGAAGAGCAGACGGCTGCGCTTTTCGATACCGGTACGCTTCCAGCCAATGACGATTTCTACCGGGCAAAAGACGTGGAGGAAACAAACGGGCATTTTCTGATGTTCAACAAAATGATCGATACACTTAATGAGCCATTAAGTGAGTCACTCATCAAGGAATTTCATTACGAATTAAAATGTGGTGTGTTCGAAGACCGGGCGAATGGTTATGCTATTGGTGATTACAAAAAACGTCCGAACATCATAGGCATGTATGAGACCACACTTCCTAAAGATGTTCCAAGTAAAATGCAGGAACTCTTGACATGGTATCACAGAATATCCGCCAAAACACTTGAGGTAATGGCAGAATTCCACACCAGATATGAATGCATTCATCCTTTCCAGGATGGGAACGGTCGGACTGGAAGGCTTATACTGTTCAGAGAATGCTTGAAATCAGACCTGATACCTGTTGTCATCGAGGATAAAAACCGGAATAAATATTTGGCTGGGCTGAAGGAATACCGAGAAACTCAAAAGACTGATACACTTCTTGAACTTTTTGAAGCGGAACAGGCAGTATACGCCGGTAAAATCTCTTATTTTCTTGACAGCGAAAACTGAATACATTATCACAGGAAAAGGGGCTGTTCAGCCCCTTTTCCAAATTGTACGATATTTCCAAATATTATTTTTAACCGTTCCTCTCATGGATCAAACATATCTCGATGAAATCTTCGGTATTCCTCTCCTCCTCTTTCACCCTGAAGCATCCGCATGTTACAGGAACTTTACGACAATTTCTTCCCCAACATCCGGGACAGTGGCAAGAATTTCATGTGCCTTTTTATCTTCTCCGAAAACATCTTGAGGGCATCTTCAAGCCAATACGAATCAACCAGCTTTCCCACATAACCTCCTCATTCTGAGTAATACAAGCAATCCGTACAAAATTTCTCTCCCAAAGGACATTCATCCAGTTCCAGAGGGTTTCTCCCTTCCGGGTCTAATTCGCATCTTGCTTCTTCAGGCAGGCAATATACTGGTACACCATCCTGATACACTTCCATATGATACCTCCTGGCTTGCATGGAGAATAGTCAATCATAATATAACCGCAATGCACCATTGTACATCTCATACGAACCCAATCCGCAGTCAAACCGTATGTAATTCCAGTCGGTTGCGAAATAGAGTGGGTCTCTGACTACCATACCAACATTTCTCACCACATTATGGCGATTTATTTCATGGCAGGGAACCCTATGCAATATGGTCACTCTTTCTGGAGCAAATCCAAACCAATCGGATAGAATATTTTTGCACTGTTCGTCATTCAATCGCACCATATTTTCTTCAGCAGCAATCTTATCATACTCTTTTTGGGAGACATTTCGGCTGAATTCGTACGGTTTCCATTCCAATTCTTTTTCCAGTGCCTCCTTAAGACCCTCAATCTCCTTGTTAAGATTGGCAATTTTCTTCTCATTCTCCATTTTTTCCTTGGCAAGTATTAGCGATGCAGATCTCTGTGCTTTATTTGCCAATCCATCTCTGTTTTTCAAATAGTCTTTACAGAACTCCTCCTTTGTCTTGTGGGATTCCATATATTCTTTTTCAATCATTTCATACAAAAGCTGATCCGGATAAAAGCCAGTCAGTGCTTCAAATTCTTCTAACAACATAGTAAGTCCTCCCGGTCAAATTATTTAGCAGAATTCCCATTCTGCGCTGTATTTTAAGTTTTCGATAAATATCAATTCCAGAAATTCGTCAATGTATTCCTCCGTATCCCTATATGTCGGAACGTCAATTTCCAGTTTGAAATCAGGAATCCTCAGATCCTCTGGTGCTTTTACAGAAATTTTAATTGATCTCGTATCGTATTCTTTCACGTTAATCTCTCCCTTAACTCAAGTCAGTCAAACTCCCACTCCATAAAATCATATAGCTCCTTGTTGAAAACCTGTTTCAGAAATTCATCAATCTATTCCCATGGATTTTTGTCATCCAACACATCAACTCCCATCGTAAAATGTGCGTATAACCGTCTTGTGAAAGGACATACCATGATCTGAAAGCCTTTCCAATTGTTCTCTTGATTTTCCATTTTCTTACCTTTCCTTTCTGAATGCTATCAAGTTTTATTATAGAAAGATTAACAGGCACTCGCCCTATCTCTCCATAACTCTCCATAAGTGATACCCGTATTACCTTTTTGGGATTTCTATTTTCCCTAACTCGGCCTATCACACCGTATCATGCCATAAGTTTAGTATAACAATAGTATAAAGAAAGAGCCTTGGCTGTTTGTTTCAGTCAAGACTCTTTTTTTTCATCTATCTCTTTAAGGCGATTAAGCCATTTTGTAATTATACCTGTTTCAAAAAAGTATAGTAACGCACCCTCTGAGAACTTATCTGCTCGAATTGCACCCATAAGCAAGGCTGTAATACATTTCCCGTCCAAAGTAGAAGTATCAACTTCGCTCATGGAAACAATACTCCGTTCGATTCCGTTTTCAAACAGAATATCATTGTAGCTGTAAAGGCCGTATTCTTGGTGTTCATCAGCGAAAGTGTAAACATCATCTATAAAGTGTCTCGCCATTCTGGAATAAGTTACATAGGGCATTTGTATAGGGCTCTCAATCGTTCCTTTGCTTTTGCTATCAACTATCCACTTTCCAAAATTATCAGCTTCAAGAATAGGCAAATATGCGGTTAACTTTGTGTAGGTATTCATTTTCCACCACCCCTTTAATAAGATACCACTAAATAAATGAATGTGTAATTTCGTCAATGCGTTTTTCTATAAGGTAGCGACTCATATCACGATTTTCTGGACAACCCCTCGTTTGAAAAATAGCTTTGCTTGAATCAAAGCCAAACCCAAACATTTTATCATCTTTTGTTGGGTCACGTCTTTGTTTAACCTCTGACATAAATTGCAACATTTCTTTATTCGTAAATGCGAGCATTATCGTGTCCCATTTAGTGCTTTTTGCACCTGCATTTTTAACATCATCAGAATGCTTTGCATATATCCCGACCAGTATATACCAGTTTGCATTTTGCTGAACAGGGAACCTATTAAACCACAAGTAGAATGGATAGCCAGAATCTTCCTTGTCATTATAATATGTCCTGGACATTTTAACTTGAATAGTGTTGGCCTTGTTGCACCCATTGTCATAGCGATATAGCAATAAGTCAATACCTTTTTCCTGTGCCGAAGCAGGAATAAAAACAGAAGTACCTTTTATTTTTTTGGATAGATAATCTGCAACTGCAAACTCTCCATACTGCATTGTAAATATTGGTTGCATTTTGTTCACCCTAACACTCTTGGACTTGCCAACAATCACTAATCCGTCAGCAACACCATTATAGCAGAGTATAACACAAAAGTACAGTGTAAATTCAACTCACTATTGTGTCATAGTTTTGCACCTCTTGTCAATACTATAATGTAATCAAAACCAATGGAGGAATTGCATTATGGAGAAATTTATCGTAACACCCAAAGAAGATAAATCTGTCACCATGACGATACGCATAGATAGAGCCTTGCAAGAGGAATATAACGATTTAGCAGCTAAAACGAATCGTTCTCGTAATGAACTAATCAGCATGGCTTTACAATATGCCCTTGACCACATGGAATTGAAAGATGAATGATGACTAAATGAGAGCCTTTGGATTTTTTCCTCTGGCTCTCAATTATTTATGCGTTCAATCGTAAGAACTCATTTACCTTTGTTGCTACTTCCTCTTGCTGTTCCTCAAAGCTATGAGCATAGATGTTCATTGTAGTGGAACAGGTTGAATGGCCTAATGTCTTTGATATTTCAATGATGTTGACTTCCAGATAATTGAGCAGGGTAGCACATGAATGTCTCAACCCATGAAGCGGAATAATCGGTAATTCCTCTAATCCCTCGGCCTTTGCTTTGTCTGGATTATTCTGCACCCATTCATTATAGCGGTGTAAATGCTTTGTGAAATACTGATAAGGTGTTGTATGCCCCATAAGTTTTCCGTCTGCTTGAATGAACAGATTACCGCCATTGCTCAAATCGCCTTGCCATGCAGTACCATGACTAAATCGTGTCTGTATGTACTCAAAGTGATACTGCTTCAAAAGTGGGATTACATCATCTGGAATAGATACCTTTCTGACAGATTTCTTTGTCTTAGGCTCTTTATAATCAAATCCGTTTTCCGTCATACCCACAGACTTTGAAATAGAGATTTTCTTTTCCTTAAAGTCAATGTCGTTCCAGTGCAAAGCAAGTGTTTCGCCTTTTCTGAATCCACAGAACAATGAGAGAGTAAAGAACACTTTATATTGTGTCGGCACAGTATAGGATTCTGTGTACTCATTCACATAATACGGTTTACCTGTATCGTCAATACGCTGATGGCCTTTATAGGTTACCTCGTATGACATATTCAGAGATTTCATAAACATCAATGCTTGCTTTGGTGTAAAGAACTTTAATCCCTCGTCCTCGTCTTTTCTCTTTGGCTTTTGTGCGTCTTGGCAAGGATTGTTCTCAATCATGCTGTAACGCTTGGCTGTCTTAAAAATCAGATTCAATACATTAGCAAATCTCTTTATGGTACCTGCGGAATAATCATCAACCAAAGTTCTATAAAAGGCTTCAATATGTGGTGTTTTGATATGAGCAATCTTATCTCCCTTAAAGTAGGGAATGATTCTGCTTTCCAAAACCTGTTTATATCCTGCATAGGTACCGTAAGCAATGTTATCTTTAACACTCTCAAGCCATTTGTATGCAAAATCTTCAAATGACATTTTTTCTGCGTTGTAGTCGTAGCCATATTTCAGTTTATCTTCCATATCCATGGCATACTTCTTCGCTTCTCGTTCTTGTTGTTTGGGTGTTGCTGACTGATTGACTGAATATGTAAGATTCTTAACCAGTTTGTTTCCCTTTTTATCGTATCCTTGACAGATAACTATGCGATAAACAACTCTACCGCTTTTGTACTCAACTCTTTTAACAGATGCCATTCTTAACACCCTTTCTCAATTTGATTTTTGTAACGATAGAAGGTAGGCTTCGTCATACCTAATTCTTTCATCAGTTCAAATGGTTTCTTTTCCCCTTGCTGTACTAAGCGATAGTGGGTAGCAAATTCTTCAAGGTCCATAACTCTTGGTCTTCCATAATCGTCCCATTCTCCACGAGCCTTTTTCTGTTCAATGCCTTCTCGCTGTCTTTTCTCTCTTTTCTCAATTTCAACCTGTGCCATGCTTGCATACAACTCAATCATCATATTATTGATAGTTTCTAACATCATACGAGCCATTGAGTTTTCCATAGCTGATAGGTCAATCAATGTTGTGGGCAATTCTAACACCATAACACGAATACCGTTGTCCTTAAAGAATCGTAATTCCTTTAGTGTGGCTTCCTTATTTCGCCCTAATCGGTCAAGCTCTGTGACGATCAGCACATCACCACTTTCAAGGATTTCCTCTTTCAACATAATATATCGTGGCCTGTCAAAGTCTTTACCTGTTCTCTGGTCTGTATAAACTTTGCTTTTATACAACTGGATATTATGTGTTTTGCAATACTTGGTAAGTTCTGCAATTCCTCTGTCTAAGTGCTGGTCCTTTGTGCTTGTCCTGTGATAAGCTACATATTTCATTCTGACACCCCCTTATCGTATAAATCGCAGTTTCCACCATCAATAACGGTAGAGGGCTTTTCTTCATACATCTCACATTTAGAAACATTGCATGGCATATTCGTATCGTCATATTTGTATAGGCAATCCGTACACACCAAATCAGCGTTTCTGATAAGCTCAAACTTTAGCTTGTCATTCTTAAACTTATCGTTCATCTGAACACCTCATTTCTTTGTCGAACATCTGTTTGTTTCTGATTTGATAATATCAGGCAGGTATCAAAAAGTACACCACTTTTTTGAGAATAATCAAAAGTTTTATCGTGTACTTTTTGAACCCTATTTTTAAGCCTTTAGAGATAGTATCAAATTTTATAAATTCTGATACCACATCAACAAGCGGCCATTGCACGCTGTTTTGCTCTGTATCTTTTCATGGATTCACTGATTCGTGCGTTGCGTGTGCCATAGCTACAATTTTCCTTGTTTGTCATAAGTTCCAGATTGTCAATGCAATTATTCGTTTTGTTTTCGTCCTTATGATTGATTTGCATACCCTCTGGAATTGCACCTTTATGTGCCATGTAAACAAGCCTATGCACTCTCATGTGCTTTTTGATACCCTCATCATTGCACACATCAACCTGCTTATATCCTCTATGGGTAAAGCCTTGCGGTAAGAGTCTGTCACTCTTAAGGCTGTAAACCTGCCCGTCAGTAGAAATAAGGTACTTTGAAAATCCCTCGGCTTGCTCCCATTCAATAGAATCATTATGCTGTGTCTTTTGGCTTTCTACCTCTCGTTTCGATTTTGTCATCGTCCTCAACCTCCAATTCGCCGGCATTAAGATATTCAACGAATTTGTCTACATTTACAAGAAACTTATTACCGGACTTAATATGCACGATTTTGTTCTGTTTGCACATCTGCCAAAGTGCTTTATATGAAATATGTGATTCCTCAGCCAGAGTTTTAATGGGTACCATTCTTGGAATATGTACATCTGATACAATAAAGTTAAACTCCTGCTCTGGTAAAGTGTTCGTATTGTTTGTATTATTCTTCTTTGCCATTTTGTATTCTCCCTTTCGATTAGGGACACGAATACAAATTCATCTGAACTATTGTATTGTTGTCCATATTTTTGTGTTTGCTCCGTCTGGACAACTGGACTATTCTTTAGTGACCGATTTATTTTATTCTCAATTTTATGTTTATCCCCAGAGGTTCTCTGTTGACTTCTGGTGAACTTTTATCCTATACCATAGGAATACATTACCTAATGACTTCTGATTCAATCTGGATTATCCTGTGTTATTCTGGGATTATCCTTTATGCTGTCTGTTCGTTAGGATTCCATGCGGAAGGCTTCTTAAACGCATTGACCTGTTTTTGAATGTTTCTAAGATGAAAGCCCTGCATATACACAGAAGCAAGCCCCTGTTCAGCTTCTTTCAGTTCAGATTCTTTCAATCTGTCAAAAGCCTGTTCAGCAGAAGATTTGCTACCCTCAAAAGCACGCTCCCTAATCTTTGCAGATACCATATCAGCATAAGCAGGATATTTAAGCAGTTCCAGAACGGCCTTGCTACCGATAACACCAGAATTGATAGAATCTGTCAAAACCTTAGTAATACGGTTCGCATGATTGCTGTTCATTACCTTAGGCATCTGAGACATAAGCTGAAGTGCTTTGCTCTGTACTGCTTGTGTATCGTCCTTTTCATTTGCATAGTCATAAGCACGATTGCGGATTTCCTCAACCCTGTTATTCATACGGTCATACACAAAAGCATTTTCAGCAACCATATCCTGCAATTTGCTCTGGAGTTTGCCATAGATTTCATTTACCATGTTCTTATCTACACGCTTATACACAGAAATAAAATCTCTGACACTTGCAACCAGAATACGCACATCATCAATGGTCTTTGTTTTTCTGAACTGTTCAAGCAGTTTATTGTAGTTCTCAACGATAGTCAGTCCGTTGTTTGCAATAGTATTGACTTTAGCCATTTTCTTCTTCCTCCCATTCGATATTTTCGTTTTCGTCTGACACAATCACAAATCCTTGTTCCTTGTAGAATGTATCATACGCACCTTGCGTTACCTCTGTGGTAACTGTTCCGTTTGTAATCTTAACCATTATTCATCTACCTCGTTTTCATCTGGGGCATTGTTCCATTCTTCTTCCCAGTCGTCTTCGTCCCAGTCCTCGTTTTCTTTACCGTATGGAACAATCCTAATCACAGTAGGAGCAGTATCTTCTGTACCGTCTAAAAGAAAAGCAGTATTTGCACCATAAGCCTTGTCAATGATGTACTTACAAGCGTTGAATCGGTCCTTGTTGTATCTGTCACTGGCAATCTGAATTATGCTTTGCAGAGCTTCAACGGTAGAAGATTTAAGCAACCTCTGAAATTGCTCCTTTTGTGATTTCTGCTCTGCGGTTTGCTTAGGTCTGCCCTTTGGATTACCGCTTTGTCCTTTAGCATAAGGCATAGAAAATCACTCCTTCCTACATATCATAGATGTTCACGCTCCTTGTTGTAGGATTCCAGTTCTCTATGAATTTCTGTTTTACTTTATTTTGTGAGAGATGAGATAAAATCTCCTGTTTTTCTTCAATCTCTGCTTTGAGAGATTCAATCAGCATATTGTAAGCCTGTGTTCCCGTTCTGGGTTTGTGCTTCAATGTAATGTCTGCTGATATGCGTTCTACCTGCATTAGTGAACACCCCCTTATTGTAAATGTACTGTTATCTGTCTGTATCTCTGTCTCATATAATTATGGACAAGATTTGATTTTTGCAATTTGTTCAAATGCTTTGTGAAATGCCTTTTACACCCCAATGAATGGTGGTTTATGCTCAATTTATGAGATTTTCAATTTTTCAAGTTTGGGGTCGCAGGGTAACAATTTATGTACCCATTTAAGCTCTATTTTTACCCAATGAGTTGTGCATAAGTTTAAGCGTTTTAAGCACATCAGAGGGAATATCAAACTTTGCATTATTGCGGTAGTATGATACCATTCGCTTTGAACTATCTGGCATTGTCTTAAACTTATACCATTTTTTCAAGGCTCTGCGTAATACCTCGATATCTACAATCAATTCTTTACACTTAATCAATGTGTTGCTGATTTCGTTTCCAGAATCAGATTGAGTCAAAGTTTCAAACACATCTTGCGCACAGGCTTTCAGCATAGGGGTAATATTCTTTTCGCATATTTCATCAAAGGTTTCTTTGTACTGGTCAATCAGCGTTTCGATTGCTTTTCTTGTGAGAATGTCCTCTAATGATTTCTTGCTTGAATACATACGGTCAAGCATTCTGTCTAAGAACACTAATTCCACACGAATCAAATTTGACTCAACTTTAAGATTGCCTGCTTGTCTTTGCTGAAAGGTTTTGTCATACACCTTTAACACCCATTCATGGGGCTTAGTTGTTGTGATTCCTCGTTCTGGTTTCCTATGTGTTTTTCCGTTTGGGTCGGTTTCCTTATACACAGTAACCTTTGCGAAAGACCTTTCAAACAATCTAATCACATCTTTTGGCTTACAATTTCCAACACATTTTATCGTTAGATTGCACTCCATTTTTGTGACACTCATCATTGAGAGAAATTCATCCGAATACTTATCCTTTAAGTGCTTTTGCAAATATGACCTCATGTACTCAATGACTTGGTTTCTTACCAAGTCGATTTTGATACAATCAGATAATTGAAATGGCTGCACATTGTTTGGCCTGATTGCATTAGGCAAATTCACATAAGCAGACAGTTTGCCACCCCAACATGATATTTTCATAATGTCATTTCCAGATTCATTCGTAAGATTTTCCTCTGGAAGATTTATGCTCTCTAAGCCTTTTATTGTAAGTTGCAGTTGAAAATTCATTCCGTCTGCACCTTGTAGTTTTTTCTTTCCCATTTTCACACCTCACCCATTGCTTTCTTTATATCTTTAATCAGTGAAGCGGTTTCTTTGATGATTTCCTCAATTAAAGCAATGTAGCTTTCTGCATAATAATTTCTTTCGTCAGTCTTTGCTCCGTTCATATTTAATACCTCACATTCTTTGCTCACATATATTCATCAATGCAATTCACATCAATGCTGTTCAATATTTCCCTCAACTTGATAAACTCTTCCTTAGAGAAAGTGATACCACGCAAAGGATATTGCAATCCGTCTCTGTCAGATACTCGCCATGCTCTAATATCAAACACAGGCTTTTTGTCGTTCCACTTTACAATCGACACTTCCTTTGAGAATCCACGAAAGCCCACCATGATAGTGTCAATATGTTCCTTTACTTCATACTCGGTAACCTTACCAGCATTACACGCAAATTCATGCTTATTTGTTTTGTTATCCATTTTCCTTGTTCCTTTCCTTTTGATTTTATGCAACAAAAAAGAGAAGCCAGTTAAACCTCATCTAAGGTAACTTGCTCCTCTAAGCATTCAAAATATTAAATTAACTGGTCTTTCCCGACCTGTATATATTATACCACATTATTTTCTGAAAGTACATAGGCAAAATAAACTTTTTTCCTTATTTTTTCGGCAATTTTCTTGAGGTCCTTTTTATATATAATCCTCAGATTAACCAGATTGACCCCAGATTGATTTTAATGGATTAACCTATATTTTATATATCCTATTCCTAAAAGTCAATTCTGGATTATCTGGGGATTTCTGATGATACCCCTTAAATAAACAGTAATACAATAGTATAAAGTTGTTTTGATTATCCGCAAAATACAAAGAAAATTGAGGACAAATAAACCGAAACTCATTTGCTCAATCTTGCTTTGCACAGTATGACGGGAAAATGCACATAAGTCCTTTATTTATAATACTTTATTGGCATTTTGACACCTATAAAAAGTATGACTTAAAGGTGTGTTTTTGCATAGTTGCTTATTCTGTCAGTATTACGCTTGCTGAACAAACAAGCACAATCTAGAAAATATGATGTTTTCAAAAACGGATAAAATATGGCATAAAAAAAAGAGCGGCATAGCCGTTCTTTTTCCAGCCCGTATAAGTATGCGATTTCGGGCTTATTCTTCTCCAGCCTTAAAGTTATATATTGGCCGGATGATCCTTTGAACATCTACAGAATCCGTTATATTCTGCAGTATAGACCCCATCGGCTTATACGCCATAGGGCATTCATCTATTGTATCTCTTCCTACGGACGTAGTATATATGCCACTCATTTCTTTCTGAAACTGCGACACCGTGAACGATTCCTTAGCCTGAGCCCGGCTCATCAGACGCCCAGCCCCATGCGGCGCAGAACAATTCCATTCAGGATTTCCTTTTCCGATACAGATCAGGCTACCATCACGCATATTGATGGGGATGATCAGCCGTTCGCCTTTCTGGGCAGAAACTGCGCCTTTTCTCAAGATCATATTATCCAGATCGATATAGTTATGAATGGTGGTAAATTCATCAACGGCATGGAGCTTCATTTCCTTTAGGATCACATCAACCATGGCACGACGATTCAGCACCGCATAATGCTGAGCAATCTTCATGTCATGGATATAGTCTTCAAATGACTTTCCTTCTACATAGGCCAGATTTTTGGGGATATTGGTCCTCTTGGTTGATTTCACCTTTTTTATTTCGGATTCGATCTGTTTCTGCTTTCCTTCTGCTTTCAGGCGTTTTACCAGCTCATCTACTTCGACTTTCGAACACCTGTTGAGCTGCTCATATGCCAGCTTCTGGTAATATGAAGCAATTTCCACGCCCAGGTGACGGCTTCCTGAATGGACTACTAAATACAATGTTCCATCATCGTCCTTGTCAACCTCAATGAAATGATTTCCTCCACCAAGAGTTCCGATTGATTTTTCAGCCCTGTCCAGATTGATGTTTTTCACGCATCTCAGGTCGTGAAGTTCCACATCGTCCACGAAAGGATGTACAGTATCCCTGATGGAAAAACCGGAAGGAACAAATTTCCGTATTACCTTATCCAGTTTTTGTAGTTCGATATGTTTTTCTTCCAAGACTGCCACTGCCATTCCGCAGCCAATATCGACTCCGACCAGATTTGGGACAACTTTGTCACCAATGGTCATCGTAGTACCGATAGTACAGCCGGCGCCAGCATGGATATCTGGCATTAACCTGATCTTCTGGTTCTTGGCAAATTCCTGGTTGCAAAGTTCCATTACCTGGCTGATACTGGCCTGGTCAACTAAATCCGTATATATAGTTGCTTCTGCATATTTTCCCTTAATTTGAATCATCTTTTTCTCCTACTTTTTCGCTGTCACCATTTTCTCTCCGATATGGGAAATCTCCAGGCATTGCGCTTAACACAATTTTCCTTCTAGTTGCAAGCCCATCCCTGCCAATTTCATTTCCCTCGTATGCCAGATACATTTGTCCCTCTCTTTTTTTGAATCTTATCCCTGTAACTTTCATACGGAAGGGCAGATCGCTGCCGTGCTCTGGTGTTATTACATCCCCAATCTTATACCGGAGAATAGCAATACATCCATCTTTCTCTGCCTTCTCGTATCGCGATAATTTTTCCTTCATCTCACTGATCTCATCCGGTGTAAGCCGGAGTTTTTCATACTCGTGAAGCCTCTCCACACAGGCTGTCGCCTCAAACTTTCCTCTGCAATAATTTCCGGTCAGCCGATCCACGCTCACGCCTTCGGCGCCGTGAGGATGTTCCTCATCTGACGTCAGCCATTGCCATTCCTTATTCTTCATAATTTTCTCCTTTCTTAAATCCTGATCATATGGACATCCCGATCCAGGGAGTGTGCCCTGTTGATCGTGTATAAGGTTCCACCACGCTTACGGCCGTCGTAAACGGCAATTACGCGCTGAGATTTCTGAAGCATATACATATTCCGGTCAAGGAAACAGTTTTTTTCATATATCTGGCTGGTAATATGTATCTGGGAGCAGTATGTCAGACAATACTGAAAAACCGGATCCTTTGAATCCAACCTTCCAGCATATGGAATTGCTGCTTCCAGGAAAAGCTCCTGCCCATTTCTGATCCGATTAACTATTTCTTTTGCAAAAATCAGATCCGTGCCATCTGCAAATCCTGAGATGAAGTAGTTAAAGCCACCCGCTATAGCAGATTCTATTTCCTTCGCCAACTGCTCCGCTACATATGAGCATTTTACATTAGGGATATTCCTGTGTCCAGTTACGCAACATATCTTATATGATTTTTTTTCATATAATTAACCTGCTTTCGTTAATAACCTTCCCAGCACAATGCATACAGTGCCAAACATAAATAAATATGAAAAAAGCAACCTGCTGGCCTTCAGGATAATCATTCCTTATTTCCACACTCAACTTAATTAGACCAATCACAGCTATAATCAAACCAAAGAACGGCACCGAATTAACCCCCAAACGATTAGCAATCGCTTGATACAAATCAAATGCACAAAACACCATAATACATAAACTGAAATATTTTAAGATTGTGCGGCTAACTCTCGTGACTTTAGTCGTGAGATACAGCCGCACCTGATACGGAGCTGGTGATCCAATTCCCACAATGATGGACATACCGCAGGCTGGAAAGCGTATGTTGTTTGTAATCCTTCCCTTCCGGATAGATGTATTCCCCGGTGAAATCCGTGATATAGGCCGCACTTCCTGTAAAACCGGTTATGTATCCGATATTTCCGTCTGGACCTTTCACTTTATCATTGATGTGGAACTTGCCTACATAAGGGACGTTCTTCACGTTCCGCTTTGCGGTATGGTTCGGCTCTTTCTTCCCTTTGCGCGGGGTTGCTTCATGAAGGGACCGTTTCTTCCTGTGAACCTGGCGGTAATAGACCGTATCTTCGCAGTCTATTACTTTTTTCGCCCCATGCATGGCAATGGAGACCGCATCATTCGCGTGGGTTTTTTCCAGCCCCAGCATCTTCCGGTCAGCTTTTGTGATATTCCCGTATGTGAATTCCGCTTCCGGGTAAGTCTCAAACAGCCGGCGGCGAAGGATGTTCATGAACGTAGGTTCACGGTATTCCCTGCGTCTGCATTCCTTTGCCAGCTTATCCAGCACACCCCCTGGCAGATGCTCCTCCCCGGAATGGCAGAGCACACATACTGGTGCATACTCATCCGGGTTGTCAGTGGCTGCGTTCTTCCGCATGGTGACATGGTGCATACGCGGCTTCCTGTCCCTGTCAAACTTCTTTTTACAGATCGGGCAGGTATAATCAAACTTTGCCAGTACATACGCCTTCGTATTTTCCCGGCCATACATCCGCCCGAACTGGTAAAGTTCTCCGCGGATAGACGGGTCTTTCATCCTGGCAATATCGAACCGGGCTACTTCTATGCCGAGCATGGTCCCGTCAGGGAGCACATCCATATACCGGTTGTTCCAGTCGATATGGTGCTTTACCTTGGACTCGATAGATGGCGGGAGCCATCCTTCATGCCGGTTCGTCATGACCGAGTTTGGGACTTTCTTCCAATGCCGGAGCACCATCTTCCCGCCTTTCCGTTTCCTGTACCCGCCTTCCACATAGACCCGCTTTGTCCGGAAACGGAATTTCGGATGCCTGTACCGGGTCTTCCTGTACCTGCGGGACCTGCGGTATATTTTGCGTTTTTCCAGCCTTTTCTTCTTTTCCATGGATTTTATGAGTTCAATTTCTGATTTACAGAAGACTGTGGCATCGTTACATACTGCTGTACCGATATGCTGTTCCCCTGTATCGATCCCCAGTTTCAGCGCCGGTGCGGAGCCTCCGGTCTTATAATCAAGCCGGATCGTGAACGGCACACGCCTGTAAACATGTGCTTTCCCTGCTTTCAGCAGTTTTTTAGCTTTAGACGGGGAAGTTAGGCAGAGCCTTTTCCCAGTCATGCCAATGACAAAAACCTTCATTATTTCCTCCTTTCCCGGGGACTGAAAAGCCCCGGGACCCCTTACGGGGTAGTTCGCCCCTCGCCTGTGTCCGGTGCGCTTGGAGCACCAGGTCGTCGTCCCCACTCAAGGGACCATCCGTTGCCTGAACCGCGCTGCAGATGGGAGCCGCCCTTTGCAGGGCTTTTTTCTGTCTGCGGCGGTATTAACGCATCAGGACTGCCCTTCCCCCTGCGGTGCAGGGAAAAGGACAAGGCTAGTCAACTGCCGTCTCATGTACGGCTAACAGGAAGCCTTGGAAGCTGTTCCAAGCTCGTGACTTCAGTCATGAGTTATTGACTTTCTCCTATGTTATTGATCACCCTATACTTTGATTCTCTGTCTTTCAGAACTTCAAATATAAGAGGATTTTTCCCAGCCCATTCAGGGTTATTTTCAGCATATTTTTGCCATTTGTGGTAAGAAGCAACAAACGCCTCATGGATATCTTCCTCTGCTTTTTTTCGAACAGCAATCGCTTTTCCCAGGTCGGAATAAACACCCAGATAGTACCGTTTTCCCTTAAAACCAATGTTGACCCGGTACTTGCCATTCTTCAATCTGGATACACCTTGGCAGCCACTGGTATTATCACTTCGACTTTTCCTTTTTTCAAGCCAATCCAGACATGTCCCGTCTACCAGGTGGAGGGTCTCGTTGATATGTTTCTGGTTCATCCGTTTCAAGCAGCCGCAGCTCAGGTTATTCCCTGTCCTCAGCCCATCCGCTGGTACATCAATCTCATTTCCACAATCACAACGGCAGTGCCAGTATACCGATCCTTTATAGTCCCTTTTTGAGGTTTTGTATTCAGCAACTAGCCTTCCAAACCTCATCCCCGTTAAATCCAGTGACTTCCTCATTTATGCCACTCCTTCAATCTGTCACGAAAGCCACTTCAATCTCATATCCACGGGAAACGGCTTCGTTTGCGAGCTCACATAATACTTCATAAGTCGTTTTCCCACGATGCCCCCTTTTCCCGGGTTTTTGCTTCGGAAAAAGATAGACCTTATCTCCTGCGGATACGAAATCTTCCACCGAATAAACTGAGACATAGCCCTCGGGGGCATATTCTAAGGCGTATCCTGCATGAATTTCTCCTTCCCAGTTTTCAGGAGTCTCAACAATAGGTAAAACTGCAATACGTTTATTCTCCATGATTAGTCCTCCTCGCCTTGTTATAACATCTCTTATGCCAGTACACTGTTGAATGTCTTTTAGATTGGCTATAGTCAAAATCTTCGTGCTGCAGAATTTCCTTCCCACAAATAGAGCAAAATATTATGGGAGGGCGTTTAATTTTCTCTGTAGTCTCCATCTTCTACTCCTTCCTAATTGATAATTTTCATTGTCCATACGGAAATATGACAGAATTGAAGATTATGAAAAAAAGAGAGTGACTTTGCTTCAGTCTGTTTTGTGTTTAATGAGGGGGATGAAAAAGAGAAATCAGGGGCTTCCCCACAGTAAATCAGGCGAAACACTTCATCAGAAATGTTAGCCGAAAATCATATGAAAAACTGGAGTCCAATTGAACCATGAATTGAGAAAAATTGCTCGAAAATGGAATGAGCTGATGTTGGGCTGAAATTGCTTGAAATGGGCTGAAAAAAGCCGTAAGAAAAAGTACAACCTCTTCCGGATGGAATGCAGCTTTCGATGGGTCAGGAATTCAGTACAATGACCTGACAGCTTTAAATGCTGTTGGTGCTGACTCCGGGGTATCGGTACTCACTCTATATGCGAACTGGAAGACGAATGTCACGTTTGATGCGAACGGTGGTACACTGGCAGGCGGCGTTACAGATGCCGAGAAGGCAGTCGTTGGCAAAGCTTCGGCTGCGATACCTTACAGTGTAAATCAGACTGCCGCTACAGGTCTATATGGTAACCGCGAGAATTTTACCTATGTTCTCTGGAATACCAAAGCTGATGGTACCGGCACAAACATTGAGGATTACGGCAAGATTACAGGACCCGTGACATTCTATGCAATCTATTACCAGTCGGATTATTACTATACCGGATATGAACAGGTATTTTCTGTTCCAGTTTCCGGGTGGTATAAAGTCCAGTTGTGGGGTGCAGAAGGAGGAAGAGACACACATTCGGGTGGAAAAGGTGCTTATGTAAGTGGAGAACTTCATGTAACTGCAGGAACTAAACTTTATGTCTACGTTGGTGCTCCAGGTGCATCTAATACACATGGTTCTGGAGCAGGATATAATGGAGGCGGAAACTCGGGTGCAGATTCCGGTGGAGTATCAGGTTCCGGCGGAGGAGCAACGGATATCCGTATTACATCCGGCAACTGGACAGCAGGACTTACAAGTCGAATAGCGGTAGCTGCCGGCGGAGGTGGCGGCGGTTTATATTCTGCTGGCGGATATGGCGGCGCTCTTGTCGGTGGTTCTGGTGGCGTTGGCGGCGGCACCCAAACC
>ERZ826396.804-NODE-804-length-42306-cov-10.790964_pt1 | contig 42306 bp, 37 predicted proteins | sample MGYA00519926_ERZ826396 | MGnify/ENA primary metagenome ERZ826396 (study PRJEB31778, sample SAMEA3449230) | human gut metagenome | biome: human gut; feature: human-associated habitat; material: faeces | place: United Kingdom | collected 2010/2012 ... | reverse complement strand
TCCTGAATGGCTACGTGGACGACTCCACCATGCTGCTGGACGCGCAGTTCGCGCCGCAGGAGTACGGCGTGGCCACGAAGAAGTCGAACACCCAGCTGGCCGACCAGATCGATGCCGCCATCGGCGCCATGTCCGACGACGGCACGCTGCGCTCGCTCCAGGAGCGCTGGGGGCTCGTGGACGACGCGCCCGCCGGAGACGGGAAGGACGGTGGGCAGGATGCTTGACATCTTCGCGCCCTACAAGTGGGAGGCGCTCTTCCAGCGCTGGCCCGACATCCTGGCCGCGTTCGGCACCACGGTGGGCATCTCCGTGCTCGCGCTCGTCATCGCGCTGGCGCTTGGCATCGTGTTCGGCGTGCTGTCGGTGTCGCGCATAGCGCCTTTGCGCTGGGTGACCCGCGTGTACGTGGAGGTGGTGCAGAACGTGCCGCTGCTTCTGCAGGTGTTCGTTTTCTACGCCATCTTCCCGCTGCTGGGGTTCTCCCTCGCCGCGTTCTGGATCGGGGTTCTGGCCATCGGCATCTACCATGGCGGCTATATCTCCGAGGTGGTGCGCAGCGGTATCGGCTCCATCCATCGCGGGCAGTTCGAGGCGGCGAAGAGCCAGGGCTTCTCGTACTGGCAGTCGATGTTCGTGATCATCCTGCCCCAGGCCATCCGCATCATCATGCCGCCGCTTGCCGTGCAGGCGGCCAACCTGGTGAAGAACACGTCGGTGCTCGCGCTCATCGCGGGCGGCGAGCTCATGTACTTCTCGAACTCGTTCGCCGGCGCCACGAGCTACTACGGCCCCGTGTACGTGGTGGCGGCGCTGCTGTACTTCGTCATCTGCTTTCCGCTGTCGCGCCTGGCGCTGTACCTCGAGCGCCGCACCCGCGCGCACCGGCATCTGTCCACGGGCGACGCGACCGAGGAGCTGGCCGAGGATGCGCTCGAGGTCACGCCGGGCACGCACGACATCACCGGGCGCGCGGCGGCCGACGCGCTTGCCGGCGGCGTGGGCACCATGTTCGAGACGGTGGATATAGCCCCGGCCCGCCAGGCCCCCTCTCCGCGCCACCCGCTGCACGTGCTGGGAGACGAGGCGGACGGCCCGGCCGAGCGCGGGCCGATGGAGCAGGCGTACACCGGCCGTGTGGCCGCCGAGATCGCCGACGAGATAGGCCGCGAGATAGCGCAGGAGATAGCCGAGGAATGCGGCGACGACGAGGCCTGCGCAGCGCGCGCGATGCGCACGAAGGCCGGACGCGTGAAGGCGCACCGCCGCCTGGAGCGCCGCGCGGCCGCCCGCCGCGGGGTGGAGAGCACGGTTGCCGGCAAGGCCGAGGCCGGCGCCGCCGCGCCCGCGTCGCCGGATGCCGTGGCCGAGGGCGTGCGCGACCTGGGAGCGAGGCGCTCGCCGGAGGCCGACGAGGCCTTGGCCTCGCGGGCCGAGACGGCCACGAGCGACCGCATCACCCGCGACGTGCGCAAGCGCGTCGACGGCGGCGCCGCGTTGGAGGCCGATGCGCAACGTGCTCCCGTCGAGGCTGCCGGCGCGGAGGGCGGGCGCACGGTGCATCGCCAACGTGCCGACGCGCACGACGAGGCCGAGCTGGGAGCGGAGGCCTTCCTCGACAACGACTACGTGCCCGGCGAGCTGGACGCGCCGGCAGAGCGGCCCGCCCACGTGCGCGCGCCGCACGACGAGGCCGACTTCGACGCCGAGAGCGAGGATGCGGCCGCGCGCCAAGCTCGGCGCGAACGTCGCAGCGGCGACGAGGAGGCGAGGGAGTCCAGCGGGCCGGAAACGGTCGTGCCCGAAGACGTGGACATGGAGGCGTTGGCCGGCATGGCCGCCCGCGCGGCCGACGATGCCGCCGCGCGTATGGAGCGCCTGCGGCGCGAGGGCCTCGAGGGCCTTGGCAAAGACGAGCGAGGGGAGGGCAAATGAGCGACATAGCCGCCCTATTCACCTGGGTGAACATACGATTCCTGCTGCAGGGCCTGGGCATGACGCTGCTGATATCCGCGCTGGCCATCCTGTGCTCGGTGGTGCTCGGCGCCGTCATCTCGGTCATGCGCACGTCGAACAGCCGCGTGCTGCGCGGCGTGGCCACGGTCTACATCGAGATATTCAAGAACACCCCGCTGCTCCTGTGGATCATGTTCACGTTCTTCGTGGCGCAGCTGCCGCCCATCGGCGCGGCGGTGCTCGCGTTCACGCTGTTCACCAGCGCGAGCGTGGCCGAGATCGTGCGCGGCGGCCTGGCGAGCGTGCCGTTCGGCCAGTACGAGGCCGCGAAGTCGCAGGGCTTCTCCACCGTGCAGACGTACCTGCTGATCATCCTGCCCCAGGCGCTGCGCAACATGGTGCCCGCACTGCTGTCGCAGTTCGTCACCACCATCAAGGACACGAGCTACCTCTGGGGCGCCATGGCGCTGCAGGAGCTGATGGGCCGTGGCATGATCCTCATGAACAGCTACAACTCCACCGCGCAGATATTCGCCATCTTCGCCATCATGGCCGTGATCTACTTCGCCGTGTGCTTCGCGCTCTCGCAGATCGTGCGCGCCTACCAGCGAAGGCTGAGAGGCGCGCGCTGAGCGCCCCGCGCGTTCGGCTGCGACGCGAAGGGCGCGGATCGCGACCGCTTCGTTGCGGCATCCCGGCTCCTGTCGCGCGGCGGCTGCTTCGGGGCGTCTTCGGGTGGCTCCCTCTTTCCTTCGAAGCCGCTTGCGGCATCGGGGAGGGCGATGCGCCGTCACTGCGCGGACGCGAGGTAGGGGAGGTAGGCTTGCGCGCTCTCGGGCACCTGGAACGTGACCGTTTGGCCGTAGGCCTCCACGGTGACGTAGCCGGGATCGTCGTAGGTGGTGACGGCGCCCTCGACGCCGGCGAAGGCTCCGTCGTAGGTGGCGGCGGGCTGCGCGTCGGCGGGCAGCGGGGCGGCCTTCCAGCTGTCGATGGCGAGCCCGTCGATGGCGGCGTCGAACTCGGCACCCGAAAGCCCGGTGGCTTGGGCGATGCCGTCCCGGTTCGCCTCCAGGGTGTCCCTCACCCGGTCCTTCAGGCCGCTCATGTCGAGGGCGGCGTTCGTCGCGGTCGCCTTCGCCTCCTCGGCGGCGTCCGACAGCGCGCCGGGCAGCATGCCCCGCTCCGACAGGGCGAATGCGCCCGCTCCTGCGACGGCGGCGATGACGGCGAGTGCGAGGAGCGTTTTGAGTGCTTTTCCCATGGCGGCCTCTCCTTTCCGGTTCGGGCCTTTCTTTGGGAGGCCGCCGCGTGCGCGTCGGTGCTGCGTTGATGCTGCGAACGTGGGGCCTTTCGGCGGCGTTCCCTCCCATCAGCCTACCCGAGAACGCGCCGCTTCACAAAACGCCCTCGGCATCTTCAGCGGACGGTTACGAAACCGCCATCCGATCTCCGGAAGCGATGGGGCCGGCGGGGCGCCGCCTCGCGAGCCTATGCGGGGCTCATGTTGGAAGGGCGTTCGATTCGCGTTTGAAGCGCGGAAGCGGCGCGTCGGCGCGGCGTTCGGCGCGTGCGTCCTGCGCATTGGGATCGCGCGAGGTCGGGAGGGGCTTTCGCTGGACGCGCGTCATGCCCGCGCAAGGTTCGCCCGCTATGCTGGATGCATGCGGACGAGCGGGCGGATCCTTGCATTTATAACAAATATGTTATAAACTGGCAGGACCCCAGATACGGGGGAGGCATGGAGTTCGAAGTGGTGTTCTACCGGAAGGCCGACGGAACGCGTCCCATGGACGGCTTTCTGGACGGTCTGGAATCGAAGATGCGGGCCAAGACGGTGCGCGATATCAGGGCATTGCGGAGCAACGCGAACTTGCTGCGCGAGCCGCATTCGAAGTCTATGGGCGAAGGGCTGTTCGAGCTTCGCGTGCGGCAGGCGAACGGCATCGTTCGGGTGTTCTTCTTTTTCTTCGCCGGTTGTCGGATCGTGGTGTTGAGCGGATTCGTGAAGAAGAGCCAGAAAACGCCTCGCTCGGAGCTGAGGCGCGCGCTGAGGTATAAAGCTGATTGGGAGGAGCGGTTCGGCCATGGACGATCTTGACAAATACCATGAGGAGCAGATGGCGAAGGATCCCGAGTACGCTGCGGCGTACCGGGCTCTGCAGCCGGAATACGACATCATCGACGCGCTCATCACGGCGCGCGCCGAAGGGAACCTCACGCAGCGGGAGCTCGCCGAGCGCTGCGGCATGAGGCAAAGCGCCCTCGCCCGCATCGAGTCGGGCAACGCGAACCCCACGCTCAAAACGCTCAAGCAGCTCGCCGAGGGCATGGGAAAGGAGCTGCGCATCTCGTTCGTGTGACGCCGCGCCTTCGCGCGATCTGCTCGGACGGAGCCGCTGCGCGGCCCCTTGCGCGGCCAAAGCCGGGCCGTGCGAGGACGCCCTCGCGCGTCCGGCCCGGCGCGGGACATCCTGTCGCCCCTGCAAGACGTCCCTTGTCCCTGCGTCTTGTCCCCGCGTCCTTCCGGGTCGCGCCGATTCTGCGCCGCTTCCGGCCAAAATCGTGTATGCTTACGTCTGCCGCGCGCAGACGGCGCGGCGAGCGCGCCGAAGCGCGTCATCCCCGCACACGTTAATAAACCATCGGGGCAGCCGTGTGAACGAAGACGGGCCGCGGGAGGCGGTCGGAACGACAGGAGGGAACCGCGTGAAGCTGGTGGTAACCGAGAAGAACGACGCGGCGCAGAAGATCGCCGATCTTTTGGGCGCGAAGAAGCCGAAGGCGGACAAGGTGTACTCCACGCCCGTGTACCGCTTCGAGGTGGACGGCGAGGAGTGGGTGACCATCGGTCTGCGCGGCCACATCCTCGAGCCCGATTTCACGCCGGCGATGGTGTACAAGAAGCGCGGCGGCTGGCAGGGCGTCACCGAGGAGGGCGAGACGTATCCCGCCGAGCTGCCCGACGCGCTGCCGAAGCCCCCGTTCAAAAAGAAGAAGCCCTTCACCGAGGACGGCGTGGAGCTCAAGTCGTGGAAGATGGACGCGCTGCCCTACCTCGTGTACGCTCCCATCAAGAAGCTGCCGAAGGAAAAGGAGATCATCCGCTCCCTCAAGAACCTTGCGAAGAAGGCCGACTCCGTGGTCATCGCCACCGACTTCGACCGGGAAGGCGAGCTCATCGGCTCGGACGCGCTCTCCTGCATCCGCGAGGTGAACCCGAAGGCGCCGGTGTCCCGCGCGCGGTACTCCGCGTTCACGAAGGAGGAGATCGCGCACGCGTTCGGCAACCTTGTGGACGTGGACGACAACCTGGCCTCCGCCGGAGCGTCGCGCCAGGACATCGACCTTATCTGGGGCGCGGTGCTCACGCGCTACCTCACGCTCGTGAAGTTCGCCGGCTACGGCAACGTGCGCAGCTCGGGCCGCGTGCAAACGCCCACGCTCGCGCTCATCGTGGCGCGCGAGCGCGAGCGTCTGGCGTTTGTGCCGGAGGATTACTGGGTCATCAAGGGCGCATTCGACGCCGATGCGCAGGCGGGCCCCACGTCCGGCGAGGGGCCGGGCGCGTTCGAGGCGCCGCACGCCACGGCCCGCTTCAAGAAGGAGGCCGAAGCCGCCGCCGCGATGGCGCGCGTGGAGGGCGCGGCCAGCGCCACGGTGAGCTCCATCGAGAAGAGGAAGCGCACGGTGGCCCCGCCCGCGCCGTTCAACACCACCTCGCTCATGGCCGCGGCCTCGGCCGAGGGGCTTTCCCCCGCGCGCACGATGCGCATCGCCGAAAGCCTGTACATGGACGGCTACATCTCCTACCCCCGCGTGGACAACACCGTGTACCCCTCTTCGCTCGACCTCGCCGAGACGGTGCGCGCCATCTCCGGCAACCCGGCCTACGCGCCGTACTGCAAGGAGCTTCTGGCGAAGGGCAAGCTCACCGCCACGCGCGGCAAGAAGGAGACGACCGACCATCCGCCCATCTACCCCACGGCCAAGGCCACGCCCGACGACCTGGCTCCCGCCGACTACAAGCTGTACAACCTCGTCGCGCGCCGCTTCCTAGCCACGCTCTCCGAGGCGGCCGTCGTGGAGGGCACGAAGGTGACGCTCGACGTGAACGGCGAGCTGTTCGTCGCGAAGGGCGACGTGCTCGTGAAGCCGGGCTTCCGCGCCATCTACCCCTACGGCCTCAAGAAGGACGAGCAGCTGCCCGCGCTCTCGGAGGGTGCGCGCATCGCGTTCAACGGCGCCGTTTGCTCGAAGAAGCAGACCGAGCCGCCCGCGCGCTACAGCCAGGGCAAGCTCATCCAGGAGATGGAGAAGCTCGGGCTCGGCACGAAGTCCACGCGCCACGCCATCATCGAGCGCCTCTACACGGTGAAGTACATCCAGAACGACCCCATCGAGCCCTCGCAGCTCGGCATGGCGGTGTGCGACGCGCTCGACAAGTTCGCGCCGCACATCACGCATCCCGAGATGACGGCCGAGCTGGAAGAGGAGATGGACAACATCGCCGAGGGCCGCACGACCAAAGACGCGGTGGTGTCCACCTCGCGCAACCTGCTCGCCGAGCAGCTGGCCAGCTTGCTGCCGCACTCCGATGAGGTCAAAGACGCGCTCGCCGACGCCGTGGCCGCCGACGCCTACGTGGGCCCGTGTCCGAAATGCGGCAAGGATCTGCAGCTGCGCGCGAGCCAGAAGACGCGCGGCATGTTCATCGGCTGCGCCGGCTGGCCCGACTGCGACGTCACCTACCCGCTGCCGAAAGGCAAGGTGGAGGCCGTGCCCGAGAAGTGCCCCGTCTGCGGCATGCCGCAGGTGAAGGTGACGGCGTTTCGGAGCAAGCCGCGCACCGTCTGCATCGACCCGAACTGCGCGACGAACAAGGAGCCCGACGTGGTGGTGGGCGAGTGCCCGGCGTGCAAAGCCGCCGGCAAGAAGGCGAGCCTCGTCGCTCAGAAGAACCCTCGCACCCTGAAGCGCTTCATCCATTGCGAGAACTACGACGAATGCGGCACGGGCTACCCGTTGCCCCAGTACGGCAAGCTCGAGGCCACGGGGGAGGTGTGCGAGCACTGCGGCGCGCCGATCGTGGTCGTCACCACCGCGCGCGGGCCGTGGAGGCTCTGCCCCAACTTCGACTGCCCCGGCAAAGAGCAGGACGGCGAGGGGAAGGCCGGCGGGAAGGCGCCCGCGCGCGGCGGACGCGCGGCCTCGACCAAGAAGGCGCCTGCGAAGGGGGCGCGGAAAGCGTCGGGCAAGGCGGCTTCCCGGAAATCCTAGCCCCTCCCTCCGTCGTCCGCTTGGCCCTTCTGTTCGTCCTCGGCCCGGTCGCGGCTTTTCGCCGCGCCGGGCCGCTCTCTTCTCGGATGCCTCCGCCCTTTCTCCTCCTCTCCTTCGCGCCCGCGCGAGTCCGCTCGCCGGCGCGTTGGCCGAACGGAGGCCTGCCGGATCGGCGGGAGCGTCCCTCTCTCGCCGTCGCTTTCGCCGCTCGTGCCGCGTTCGTCTCCTCCCTTCGCCTCTTCTCGGGCCTTCCGGCGCGCGCTTCCCCGTCTGTCGTACGTCGCTGCCGCGCCCTTGCTCGCGGCGCCCGTCGACGTGCCGTCCGGCATGCCGCCCGCCGGCCCCTCCAGACCGCTCGCGGCCCGTCTCGCATCGCGCGCCTCGTTCGCCGAACCTTCGCTCCTTCCTTTCCCGTCTTCGCTCCCTTTGCTGATCACACCCCATTCCATCAGGCAAAACGCACAAAACGCCACTCGGGGGTGTAGACGCTTCTCTCTGGCGACACGCATGATGGAAGGCGCTGCGTACCCGAGGAGAGAGGAGAGAGCCCATGGCAGAAACGCAATCGTTTGGCCGAAGAACCGCCGCAGCGAAGGCCAAACAGAAGAAAGGGGAGCCGAAGAAGGAGGTGAGCTGGATCAAGCTGATCGCCGCCGCGCTCGTCGGCATCGTCATCTGGTTCATCCCCGCGCCCGCGGGCTTGGAGGCGCAGGCGTGGCACATGTTCGCCATCTTCGTGGCGACCATCGTGGCGCTCATCATCAAGCCGATGCCCATGGGGGCCATCGCCATCGTGGCCATAGCCCTGTGCGTGCTCACCGGCGTCATGTCGTTGTCCGACGGGCTGTCCGGGTTCTCGAACTCCACGATCTGGCTCATCGTCATCGCGTTCTTCATCTCGCGCGGCTTCATCAAGACGGGGTTGGGATCGCGCATCGCCTACCTGTTCGTGGAGAAGTTCGGCAAGAAGACGCTCGGGCTGTCCTACGCCCTGACGGCGACCGACCTCGTGCTCGCTCCGGCGATGCCCTCGAACACCGCCCGCGCCGGCGGCATCGTGTTCCCGCTCGTGCAGTCGCTGTCGAACACGTTCAAGTCGCGTCCCGACGACGGCACCGCGAACCGCATCGGCTCGTTTCTGCACTTGACGGCCTATCAGGTTGACATGGTCACGTCGGCCATGTTCATGACGTCGATGGCGGCCAACCCGCTGATCGTCCAGTTGGCGGCCGAGGCGGCGGGCATCGAGATCACCTGGGTGGGCTGGATCATGGCATCCATCGTTCCCGGCATCATCTCGCTTATCGTCGTGCCGATGGTGATTTACCGCCTCAGCGCGCCCGAGGTCAAGGAGACCCCCGACGCCTCCGAGATGGCCAAGGGCAAGCTGGCCGAGATGGGCCCCATGACCCTGCCCGAGAAGAAGATGATCGTCGTGTTCATCCTCATCCTCGTGCTGTGGATCGCGGGATCGAGCATCGACCTCGACGCCACGGCCACGGGCTTCATCGGCCTGGGCGTGCTGCTGCTCTCGGGCGTGCTCACGTGGGACGACGTCAAAAGCGAGAAGGGCGCGTGGGACACGCTCGTGTGGTTCTCCGCGCTGGTGATGATGGCGGGGCAGCTGAACACCCTCGGCATGATCCCGTGGTTCGGCGACCTCATGGGCGGCTTGGTGGGCGGCTTGAACTGGATCGTCACCCTGCTCGTCCTGGGGCTTGTGTACTACTTCGCGCACTACCTGTTCGCCAGCCAGACGGCGCACGTCACCGCCATGTACGCGGCCTTCTTGACCGTGGCCGTGGCCGCGGGCGCGCCTCCCATGCTGGCGGCGCTCATCCTGGGCTTCTTCAGCAACCTGAACGGCGCGCTCACGCACTATGCGTGCGGCCCCGCCCCCATCTTCTTCGGGGCGGGCTACGTGTCGCAAGGCAAGTGGTGGTCGACCGGGTTCGTCGTGTCGGTGGTCAACATCGTCATCTGGATGCTCATCGGCGGCGTCTGGTGGAAGGTGCTCGGCCTTTGGTAGCGGCCTAGCGGCGCGAGGGTCGGACGGGGCCCGGGCGAAAGGGCCCCGTCCGGCTCGGCCGTAGGCTATCTGGTGAATCAGCGGAGAGAAGGAGAGAGGCATGAAGGAAATCAACGTCGAGCGGATCGCTTCGGAAGTGAAGCGCCTGTGCATCGAGGCCGCGTGCGACTTGCCAGTGGACGTGGAGAAGCTCATCGTGCACGCCGCGCAGACCGAGGAGTCGGACTTCGGCAAGTACGCCATGGAGAAGGTGTGCCGCAACGTGAAGATCGCCCGCGAGAACGAGGCGCCCATGTGCCAGGACACCGGCATGGTCATCGCGTTCGTCGAGATCGGCCAGGACGTGCACATTACAGGCGGTCTTCTGGAGGACGCCATCAACAAGGGCGTGTCCGAAGGCTACGTCGACGGGTACCTGCGCAAGTCAAGCGTGATAGACCCTGTCTTCAACCGCAAGAACGCGGGCGACAACACGCCGGCCATCGTATACACGACGCTCGTCGCAGGCGACGAGCTGCGCATCATCATCATGCCGAAGGGCGCGGGCAGCGAGAACATGAGCAAGCTCAAGATGCTCAAGCCGGCCGACGGCCTCGAGGGCGTGAAGCGCTTCATCGTCGACGCGGTGGTGAACGCCGGCGGCAACCCCTGCCCGCCGACCATCGTGGGCGTGGGCATCGGCGGCAACGCCGACAAGGCCATGCTGCTGTCGAAGGTGGCGCTGCGCCGCGAAGCCGGCGCTCCGAACCCCGATCCCGCATACGCCGAGCTCGAGCGCGACCTTCTGAGGGAGATCAACAAGTCGGGCGTGGGGCCGCAGGGCTTCGGCGGGCGCAACACGGCGCTCGCGGTGCAGATCGAGACGTATCCCACCCACATCGCCACGATGCCCGTGGCCGTCACGCTCAACTGCCATGCCGCGCGCCACAAGGAGGTCGTGCTGTAGGCGCGGCGCGCACGACGAGGTTTCCGAACAAGCTCGAACAAGAGGAGAGAAATCATGGCTGAAGCAAAGCAAGTCGTCACTCCGCTCACCGACGACGTGGTGAGGTCGCTCAAGTGCGGCGACATGGTCAACGTCTCGGGCGTCATCTACACCGGACGGGATGCGGCCCACAAGATCATGGTGGAGATGATAGAGAAGGGCGAGCAGCTGCCCGTGGACTTCCAGGGCCAGGTCATCTACTACGCCGGCCCCACACCCGCCAAGCCCGGCCGCGTCATCGGATCGTGCGGCCCCACGACGTCCGGGCGCATGGACGCGTACTCGCCCGCGATGATGGAGCAGGGGCTCAAGGGCATGATCGGCAAGGGGCCGCGCTCCAAGGAGGTCGTCGACGCCATGGTGAAGAACAACGTGGTGTACTTCGCGGCCATCGGCGGCGCGGCGGCGCTCATCGCCGACAGCGTCAAGGAGTGCGAGGTCGTGGCGTTCGACGACTTGGGCCCCGAGGCCATCCGCCGTCTGCGCGTGGAGAACTACCCTTGCATCGTCGCCATCGACTCCGAGGGCAACAACCTTTACGAGCAGGGCGTCGAGCAGTACAAGATCGCCGAATAGGGGACGGGATGCAAACGTACGACATCGTCATCGTGGGGGCGGGAGGCGCCGGCATGGCGGCCGCCCTCAACGCCAGCAAGGACCCCTCGCTGAGCGTGGCCGTCCTGTCCAAGGTGTTCCCCACCCGCTCCCACACCGGAGCCGCGCAGGGCGGCATGAACGCGGCGCTCGCGTACCGCGACCCCGAGGACACCGTGGAAAGCCACTTCTTCGACACGGTCAAGGGCAGCGATTACCTGGCCGACCAGGATGCCGTCGAGTTCTTCGTGTCCGGGATGCCGGAGCTTGTGCTGGAGCTCGAGTCGATGGGCGTGCCCTACTCGCGCGACGAGCAGGGCCGCATCGCCCAACGCCCGTTCGGCGGCGCGTCGAGCCCGCGGTGCTGCTACTCGGCCGACAAGACGGGGCACGTGGTGCTGCACGCCCTGTACGAGAACTGCGTGAAGAACGGCGTGCACTTCCTCGAAGAGTTCAACCTGCTCGACATCGCGGCCGTAGACGGACAGCTGCAGGGGATCGTGGCCATCGACCTGCGAAACGGCGAGATCGTGTCGTTCCGCGCCCGCGCGGTGGTCATCGCCTCGGGAGGGTTCGGCCGCGTCTACTGGACGCGCACCACGAACGCCACGAACATGACCGGCGACGGCGTGGCGGCGTGTTTGCGCGCGGGCATCCCCGTGAAGGATCCCGAGTTCGTGCAGTTCCATCCCACCGGGCTGGCCTCCACGGGCGTGCTGCTTTCCGAGGCTGCGCGCGGCGAGGGCGGCATCCTCGTCAACAACAAAGGCGAGCGCTTCATGGAGCGCTACGCGCCCGACAAGATGGAGCTCGGGCCGCGCGACCTCGTGTCGCGCTCCATCGAGACGGAGATCAAGGAGGGGCGCGGGTTCGGCGAGGGCATGAAGAGCTACGTGCTCATCGACCTGCGCCACCTCGGGGCCGAGAAGATCCTCGAGCGCCTTCCGCAGGTGCGCGAGCTCGCCATGAACTTCGAGGGCGTCGACATGATCGAAGAGCCCGTGCCCATCCGCCCGTCGAACCACTACATGATGGGCGGCATCGACGTGGTCGATTACAAGACGTGCGGCACGGCCATCGACGGACTGCACGCCGCCGGCGAATGCAGCTGCATCTCGGTGCACGGCGCGAACCGTCTCGGCGGCAACTCGGTCTCCGAGGTCGTGTTCTTCGGCACCCAGGCCGGCAAGGCGGCGGTGCAGACGGCCCATCGGCGGCAGCTGGGGGCCACCGACCGCTTGGAGGAGCTCGAGGCCCGTTGGAGCGAGCGCTTCGACTCCCTGCGCTCCAAGCGCGAGGGGGCGAGCCTGTACGGCATCCGCGACCGCATGGCCAAGGCCATGTGGGACGGCGTGGGCATCTTCCGCGACGGCTCTTCCATGGAGGAGGCCGAGCAGGTGGTGGACGAGTGCCTGGAGGCCTACCGCGGCGCGGTCATCGGCGACGGGTCGCGGCGCTACAACACCGCGTTCATGAACTACGTCGAGGTGGGCAACGTGCTGCAGCTGGCCAAGACCGTGGTCATGGGCGCCCGCGCGCGCACCGAGACGCGCGGCGCGCACTCGCGGCAGGACTGCCCGTCCCGCGACGACGCGAACTTCCTCAAGCACACGCTCGTGAGCCTCGACGGCGGCGCCTTCACGGTCGGCTACCGCCCCGTGGCCGTCACGAAGTTCCAGCCGCAGGAGAGGAAGTACTGATGGAGACGATCACCTTCAACATCAAGCGTTTCGACGGAGAGCGGACCTGGAACCAGGAGTACCGCCTTCCCCGCGAGACGAGCACGCTTCTGGGGTGCCTCACGAAGATACGCGAGGAGCAGGACCCCACCTTGAACTTCACGAGCAACTGCCGCGCCGCCATCTGCGGCAGCTGCGCCGTGCAGGTGAACGGCAGCGCGTTTCTCGCCTGCGAGACGCAGCTCGACGCGCTTCTGGACACCTACCAGACCACGACGCTGTACCTGGAGCCGCTCAACCGCTTTCCGGTCGTCCGCGATCTCGTGGTGGACTTCGCCCCGGTCGAGAAGGGCATGCGCAAGGTGGACGCCTGGCTGTGCCCGTCGAAGGAGCGGCGCGACCACCTGCAGTCCGAGGCCGACTTCCACAAGATAGCCAAGCCCGCCGACTGCATCCTGTGCGGCGTGTGCGTGTCGGAGTGCCGCGAGCTCGCCTACGACGACGGCACGTACCTGCCGCCGGCCATGATGAACAAGGCCTATCGCTTCGAGCGCGACTCGCGCGACGGCGAGCGCGGCAAGCGCGTCTTGGCCGCGCTGAAGAACAACCTGTGGAAGTGCATCCACTGCGAGCAGTGCTCCTCGAAGTGCCCGAAGAAGATACCCGTGGCCGACGAGGTGTCGTACCTGCGCCGCCGCGCCATCGCCCTCGGCGAGACGAAGAGCGAGGGCGCGCGCCACGCGTTCTCGTTCTACGACGACGTGCGCGCAACCGGCCTTCTGAACGAGACGATGCTCGCGTTGCGCACCGAGGGGCCGGCCAAGACCGTCGCCAACCGCACGCCCTTCGCGATCCGCATGGTGACGGCGGGCAAGATGAACCCGCTGCACGCCCCCAAGCCGGTGCCGGGGATCGAGAGCGTGCGCAGGCTCTACGAGTTCTCACAGAAGATGGGAAAGGAGGCCTAGCATGGCGAAGCTTCGCTACGCGTTCTTCCCGGGATGCACGCTCGAATCGGCGGCCGGCGAGCTGAAGGTGTCCACGGAAAAGACCTGCAAGGCCCTCGGCATCGAGCTTGCGGAAGTGCCCGGATGGACGTGCTGCGGCGCCGCCCAGATCCAGGACATCGACGACTTTCTGGGCGTCGCCATCAACGCGCGCAACATAGCGCTCGCCGAGAAGGCGGGCTTCGACAAGATGCTCACCGTGTGCAACACCTGCACGCTCATGCTGCGCACGGCCAAGAAGCGCCTCGACGAGGACGAGGCGCTGCGCGCCAAGGTGAACGAGGCGCTCGCCCCCATGGGGCTGAGGTACGAGGGCACCTGCGAGATCACCCACTACCTGTGGGCCCTTGTGCAGGACTACGGGCTCGACAACCTCAAGAAGCGCGTGAAGCGGCCCCTCTCGAGCCTGAGCGTGGCCAACTTCTACGGGTGCCACATCCTCATGCCGCCCGACGTCATGGGCTTCGAGAACCCGCGCAACCCCCGCTCCATGGAGATGCTCGCCGAGGCGCTCGGCGCGCGCAACGTGGACTTCGAGCAGCGTCTGGCGTGCTGCGGGTTCCACGCCATCTACCCGGCTGAGCGCGAGGCGCTCGCCTCCAACGGGGTGAGCTGCCTCACGGCGCGCTCGGCGGGGGCCGATTGCCTGGTCACGCCCTGCCCGCTGTGCCATATGGCCATCGACATGTGGCAGGCCGACTCCCAGAAGCGCTTCGACGCGGACATCACCATGCCCGTCTTGCACCTGCCGCAGCTCGTGGGTCTGGCGCTCGGCTTCACGCCGAAGGAGATGGCCATCGACCGCCATGTGGTGAAGGCCGCGCCCATGCTGGAGGGGAAGCTGGCATGAGCGACGTCGCGGCCGATGCGCTCGAGCGCATCGAGGAGCTGCGCCGCCGCATGGAGGAGGAGGGGGAGCCGGTCGCGGACGCCGCCGCAGCCGGCTCCCTCGGCGGCGAGCTCGTGTTCGAGCAGAGGATGAGGCTCGTGGAGTGCCCCGGGTCCGCTTGGTATGCCGTGCCCGCGGACGAGGACTGGATGCACGACGCCCTGGCCGACGAGGCGTCCGTGGCCGGCACCCTGTACGCCTCCGACGAGCCGTTCCCCCTCGGGGCCGCCGCCGTCACGGGCTATTTCCAAGCCGACGGGGACGGGCGGTGGGCGCGGGTGGCCGCCGGGCGCGCGGAAGTGGGCGAGGGCGATGCGGGATGGAGGGCGCGCTTGGAGGATTTCCCCGAGGTCGTCGCCCAGTTCGAAGAATGCATGAGGGTTTCCGAATACCGGCACGCAGCCGAGCAGGCCGCCATGAAGCTTTTGGCGAGCGGCGGCTGATCCGACGCGAGCCGGTCTCGCGCGAAACGAAAGGAGCGAACGATGTTCATCGAAGTCGGATTCGGGAGCGGCACGCAGTCCGTCGAGGTGCCCGACGGCAACCTCATGGGGGTGCTCGCGCCCAACCGCGTCGAACACGATCTGACGGGCGTCGACGAGGTGATCCGGGCGCTCGAGAACCCCATCGGCACGCCCCGGCTGCGCGACATCGTGCGGCCGGGCGAGCGGATCGCCGTCGTCACAAGCGACATCACGCGCCCGTTTCCCACCTACGCCGTCATGCCGGCGCTTCTGGACGAGCTCTACGCCGCCGGCGTCGATCCCGCCGATGTCACGCTCGTGTTCGCCTTGGGCAGCCACCGCTTCCACACCGAAGAGGAGCGGCGCCATCTGGCGGGCGAGCGCGCCTGGCGCGAGGTCCGCTGCATCGACGGCGACCCTTCGTCGTGCGCGCACGTGGGAAAGACGAAGGCCGGCACGCCCGTGGACATCGTGGACGTCGTGGCCGACGCCGACCGCCGCATCTGCCTGGGCAACATCGAGTACCACTACTTCGCCGGGTACTCGGGCGGGGCGAAGGCCCTCATGCCGGGAGTGTCCACGCGCGAGGCCATCCAGGCCAACCACACGAAGATGGTCGATCCGCGCTCCTGTGCCGGAAACCTGGACGACAATCCGGTGCGCCAGGACATCGAGGAGGCGGCGGCCATGGTGGGCTGCGACTTTTTGCTGAACGTCGTGCTCGACGAGCGCAAGCGGATCGTCAAGGCGGTGGCCGGCGACCTCGTGCGGGCCCATCGCGAGGGATGCCGCTTCCTCGATTCCCTGTACCGCGTGGAGGTGCCCCGCCGCGCCGACATCGTCATCGTGTCCCAGGGCGGCGCGCCGAAGGACCTCAACCTCTACCAAACCCAGAAGGCCCTCGACAACGCCAAGCACGTCGTGGCCGAGGGCGGCGTGGTCGTCCTCGTGGGCTCATGCGCCGAAGGCCTGGGCAACAAGACCTTCGAGGACTGGATGACGCGTGCGAAGAGGCCCCGCGACCTTGTCGATTGGGTGCAGGCGGACTTCAAGCTGGGGGGCCACAAGGCGGCGGCCATCGCCATGGTCATGGAGCATGCCGACGTTTATCTCGTGTCGGATTTGGATCCGGGGCTGGCGAGCGATCTGTTCTTCACCCCGTTCTCGACGCTGTCCGACGCCTACGCGGCCGCCATGGAGAAGATGGGACCGGACGCCAGCGTGCTCGTCATGCCCTACGGCGGCTCCACGCTGCCGAAGTTGGCCGAATAGCGAAAGGCCGCCGCGCCAGCCCTTTCGGCGATGCCCGGAAAGGCTGGCGCGGGCGGGTCGTGCGGGCGCGCGATCGGATCCGCGCCCGCTCACGGAAGGGGAACGGATGCTGTACTGCGATCGATGCGCGCGCGGGGCGCGCGAAGGCGAGGGAGGGCGTTGATGGCCGACGAAGCTGCGCGTCGCGGGCAGAGGGTGGCGTTCTCGTGCTCCGCGGTCGGGCTGTCGTGCATGTTCGGGGGCATCTGGCTGGGCGACAGGGAGGTGCTCGAGGCGAGCGGGCTGGAGAGCCCGGTTCTGTCCATGCGCATCTGCTCGCTGCTCATGTACGTCGTCCTGTTCGCCGTCGCGTGCCGGATCGTGCGCCGCCGCCGCGTGGACGTGCGCCTGTTTCTGGGGGCGTGCTCGGCGCTCGGCTTGGCGCTGTTCGCCGCGGGCGCGCTCGTCGTCTTGGCGGTGATGCCGCAGCTTCCGGCCGACTGCGTCGATCGGCGGCTGGCCGGTTTGGCGGGGCTTTCGCTCACCAAGTTCGTCGGCGCGCCGGTGAGCGTTTGGCTCGCGTGCGCCTTCGCGCTGCTCGACCGAACCGCCGTGATGCGCGCGTGCGCCCTGGGCATGCTCGGCGCCTTCGCGCTGTACTCGACGCTGTCGCAGGCGGGCGTGGCGCAGCTTCTGGGAACCGTCGGGACCGTGGGCGCGGCGGGCCTTCTGCTCGTGTGCTCTGTCGCCCTGTGCATGACGGGGACGGAGCTTTCCCCTCGGACGGCCTCGCGGCGCGTGCCTCCCGGCGCGCTCGGGGCCGCGTTCGCCGCGCCCGGCGTGGTGAAGCGTCCGCTGTCGAAGGTGCTCACGCCAGGGTACGCGGTCGCCATCGTGCTGTCGGCCATGATGCTGGGCTTTCTGCGCAACGGCCTCGAGGTCGGCGCCTCCGCGGTGGGCGACCCCCATGCCGACCCCGCGTCGCTCGTCGCCCTCGTCGCGCTTTTGGCCGTCGCGCTTCTGTGGAAGGGTCTGCGCACCGAGCACGTGTTCTACGGGGCGCTTCTGTTCGCCACGGCGGGCATCCTTTTGCAGCCGGTGCTGTCCGTGGCCGCGCCGGGAGCCTCCGGGGTGCTGTGCGGCTTGGGCACTGCGCTGTTCGAGGTGGTCATGTGGTCGCTTGTGGTCTGGGTCGCCCGCAACAGCACGGACGCGTTCGTCGCGGCGGCCGCGGCGCGCCTGGTGGCGGTGGTCGGCCATCTTGCGGGCACGGCGGTGGTGATGGGCGTCGGCCTGATCTTGGGCTCGTCGCTTCAGGGCACGCTGCATGCGAGCGGCCTTGTGGTGGTGCTCGTGTACGTGCTGCTGCTCGTGGCGCAGCTGGGCTTCTCTCCCCAGCTGCAGGTCCCGTTCCTGTCGCCGCCCGTCGCCGATGCCGACGCGTGCGGTGCGAGCGGCCCCGCTTCGCAGGACGCGGAGGGCGGCCAGGGAGAGCGCGCGGACGCGTCGCGCTCGGAGAGCGAGGCCGACATCGACCGGCGCTACTGGGTCGAGCCGTGCGACGCCGTCGCCGACATGTACCGTCTGACCGCGCGCGAGCGCGAGGTGCTCGAGCTGATGGCGCGCGGCCGCGACATGCCCTACATGGGCGAGACGCTGTGCATTTCCCGCAATACGCTCAAGATGCACATACGCCACATGTACACCAAGCTCGACGCCCACAGCCGCCAGGACGTCATCAGCATCGTCGAGGAGGCCCGCCAGCTGTCCTAGGCCCTCCGTCCGCTGCGGGACGCGTCGACGACCAAGACGTTGCAGGGGGCGGCGCGAAGGAGGGCGGCTCCCACGCCCGTGGCGACGCGGCAGCGCAGTCGGGCGGTCCTGCATCGTCCGCACACGACCAGGTCGGGTTCGAACGGCAGCATGAGCGACTCCACCACCGTCCGAGCGGCGGGTCCCGCCTCGACGGCCAGCTCGAACGACGCGATCCCCTTGCTTTCCCGGGCGTCTTTCAGCACGTTCGCCAAGTTGCGCTCGAGGCGCTCTTTCGCCGAGCGGCGGAGCGCCTCGAGGTCGCCCATCGTCGCCTCGCGGGGAAGGGCGTCTGCGACATGGCCGAACAGCAGGCGCCCTTTGTCCCTTTCGGCCAGCGCGAGCGCGGTGCGGGCGACGGCTTCGCTCGCCGGCGTCTCGTCGAGCGCTGCGAAGATGCGCTGTCCTTCGGTGTCCATCATTCGCTCCTCTCCTCGGTTCCCGCATCACGGTTTACCATGCGCGTCCTTTCGGCGATACGCCCCCGAGGGGCGTAATCGTGCGGACAGGTATATAATTGCGTGGAATGACCGAACCGACTGCGAGGATGGACGATGGAGAACAAAGAAGAGCCGCTGCGCCTGCACCGCCAATGGCGCGGCAAGCTGGAGACCGTTCCCAAGATGAGGATAGCCACCCGCGAGGACCTGGCGCTCGCCTACACCCCCGGCGTGGCCGAGCCCTGCCGGGCGATCGCGGACGACCCGGATGCGGCCTACGCCTACACGATGAAGGCGAACACGGTGGCCGTGGTGAGCGACGGCAGCGCCGTTTTGGGCTTGGGCAACATCGGGCCGCTCGCCGCCCTGCCCGTCATGGAGGGCAAGTGCGCGCTGTTCAAGGCGTTCGGAGGAGTGAACGCGGTGCCCGTCTGCCTGGATACGCAGGATGTGGACGAGATCGTGGAGACGGTGATCCGCATCGCACCCGCATTCGGGGGCATCAACCTGGAGGACATCTCGGCGCCGCGCTGCTTCGAGGTGGAGCGCCGCCTCGTCGAGGCGCTCGACATCCCCGTGTTCCACGACGACCAGCACGGCACCGCCATCGTGGTGCTCTCCGGCGTCATCAACGCGCTGCGTTTGGTGGGCAAGCGCAAGGAGGAGTGCCGCGTGGTGGTCAACGGCGCGGGCTCGGCCGGCATCGCCATCGCGAAGCTCTTGCTCAGCTACGGGTTCCGGCATTTGACCCTCGTGGACCGCTGCGGCATCGTCAACTCGCGCTCCGAAGGCATCAACGAGGCCCAGCGCGCCATGCTCGCGGTGACGAACCTCGACGACGCCGAGGGCGGGCTGGCCGACGCGCTCGCGGGCGCCGACGTGCTCGTGGGCGTGTCCGCTCCCGGCATCGTGAGCGCCGACATGGTGCGCTCGATGAACGACGACGCCGTCATCTTCGCCATGGCCAATCCCGAGCCGGAGATCTACCCCGACGAGGCCAAGGCCGCCGGCGCGCGCGTGGTGGGCACGGGTCGCTCGGACTTCCCGAACCAGATCAACAACGTGGTGGCGTTCCCCGGCATCTTCAAGGGCGCGCTCGAGGGCCGCGCGCGCCGCATCACGGAGGAGATGAAGCTCGCAGCTGCTCAGGCGCTGGCCGACCTCGTGTCCGACGAGGAGCTGAGCGAGGACTTCATCATGCCCGAGCCGTTCGACCCGCGCGCCGTGGAGCGTGTGGCGAAGGCCGTGAGGGACTGCGCCGCCCGCGAGCGCGGAGGGAAACTATGCTGATCGAGGTGGACGAGGGCCGCTGCGTCGGCTGCGGCAGGTGCGTGGCGGACTGCGTGGGTTCGAACCTGCGGGTGGAGGCGGGCGTCGCGCGCGTGCGGGGGCGCTGCATCCTGTGCGGGCACTGCGTGGCCGTGTGCCCGGAGGAGGCGGTGTCCATCCCCTGCCTCGACATGGCCGACGTGGAACCCGCCGCGCCCGCGGCCGAGACGATCGATGCGGCCGCGCTCCTGCGCGCCATCAAGTCGCGGCGCAGCGTGCGCGACTACCTTGCGCGGCGGGTGGGCGACAAGGCGCTCTCGCTCGTGCTCGAGGCGGGCCGCTACACGGCCACGGCGAAGAACGCGCAGGGGTGCCGTTTCATCGTCGTGCAGGACGGGCTCGAAGAGCTGAAGCGCATCGTGTGGGACGGCATCGACGGGCTGCTCGCGCTGCCGGCGGGCGAGGCGCCGCGCTGGACGGGGCCCTACCGGTCGTTCGCGCGCGACGTGCGGCGCGATCCTGCGTGCGACTTCCTGTTCCGCAACGCCCCTGCGGCGCTGTTCGTGGCCGCCGAGCGCGCCGACGACGCGGGCCTTGCGGCGCAGAGCATGGAGTTGGTGGCCGCGTCTGCGGGGCTGGGCGCGCTCTACAACGGATACCTCTGCCGCGCGGTCGAGGCCATCCCGCAGGCGAGGGCGTTCGTCGGAGCCGACGAGAGGCCGCTGCAGGTGTGCATGCTGCTGGGGTATCCGGCCGTCTCCTACGCGCGCACGGCCCCGCGCAAGCCCGGAGACTTCGTGGTGAGGTAGAAGCGTCCGGGGCCGCCGCGGCGCGCGGCGCGGGCCGAAGGCGGGTCGGGTCGGCCCGCAGCCTTGCGGGCCGCATGTGCGTGCCGCTGCGGCGCGCTTGCGGTATAATCGTCCGCATGGAATTCATCGTCACGAAATCACAGGTCGCGGACGCGGTGCGCGCGGCTGTTCCGCGACTTGCGTGCGCGCTGCCCTCCGATGTGGAGGCCGCGCTCGTTGCGGCTCGCGACCGGGAGGACCATCCCCGTGGGCGCGTCGTTCTCGACCAGCTGGTCGAGAACGCCCGCATCGCCGCGCGCGAGCGCGTGCCGGTCTGCCAGGACACCGGCACCGTGTGGGCGTGCCTTGAGGTGGGGCCGGACGTGCTCGTGCGCGGCGACGTGTTCTCCGAGGTGGACGGGGCCGTGGCGAGCGTCCGCGCCGAGGCGCGGCTGCGCGCCTCGGTCGTGCGCGACGCCGCGTTCGACCGCGCGAACACAGCCGACAACACCCCGGCGTTCTGCGAGGTCCGCTTTGTGGACGAGCCGGGCGCGGCGCGGCTGCACGTCATGCTCAAAGGCGGCGGGTCGGACAACGCGAGCCGCGTGGTCATGCTCGCTCCGGGAGCGGGCATGCAAGGCGTCGTGGACGAGGTCGTGCGCTGCGTGCGCGAGAAGGGCGCGAACGCGTGCCCGCCGCTCGTGATCGGCGTCGGCGTCGGGGGCACGTTCGACAAGGTGGCCGGCCTCGCGAAGCGGGCGCTCATGCGCCCCGTGGGCGAGCGGGCGACCGATCCGCGTGCCGCGGAGCTCGAAGAAGAGCTGCTTGCAGCCGTGAACGCCACGGGCGTGGGCCCCGGGGGCCTGGGCGGTCGCACGACCGCGCTTTCCGTGCGCGTGGCCACGGCGCCGTGCCACATCGCGGCGCTGCCGCTGGCCGTCAACATGGGATGCAGCGCGATGCGGAGGGCGACCATCGACTTGAGGGAGGCGGCTGTCGAAGGCGGCGGGTCCGGGCGCGCGGCGCCGTCCGCGCCGGAGCGCGTCGGGCGCATCGGAGGGGAAGAGAGGATCCGCCTTTCCCTGCCGCTTGACCGCGAGCGGATGGCCGAGCTCAAGGCGGGCGATGCGTGTTTGCTCACCGGCGTGCTGTACGCGCTGCGCGACGCGGGCCACGTGCGCCTCGTGGACGAGCTTGCGCGGGGAGGCGGGCGGCTGCCGTACGGCCTCGACGGCCAGACGATCTTCTACGCGGGTCCGACGCCCGCGGCGGCCGGACGGCCCTTCGGGGCGATCGGCCCCACGACGGCGAGCCGCATGGACTTCGCCGCTCCGGCGCTTTACCGGGCGGGCGTCGCGGCCACGGTGGGCAAGGGGTGCCGCGGGCGCGAGGTGCGCGAGGCGTGCCGCGAGACGGGTTCCGTTTATTTCGTGGCGTGCGGCGGCGCGGCGGCGTATCTGGCCCGGTGCGTGGCATCATCGGAGACGGTGGCGTACGATGATCTGGGGACGGAGGCGCTTCGCCGCATCGAGGTCGTGGACTTCCCGGTGTTCGTGGGCATCGACGCGCGCGGCGCCGACGTGCACGAGCTCGCGTGAGCCGTCCGTCCGTTTCCCGGGAAAAGGATCGAAGAGGCATCCGTGACACAGGACCAGCAGCAATCCGATGCCCCTCGCGGCATCTTCATCACGTTCGAAGGCGGCGAGGGCGCCGGCAAGACGACGCATATCCGCTTTCTGTCCGAGGCGCTCAAGGCGCATGGGCGCGAGGTGGTGCGTCTGCGCGAGCCCGGCGGCACCGACATCGGCGAGCGGCTGCGCGGCGTCCTGCTCGACCCGCGCAACACCGCCCTGTCCGACGAGGCCGAGCTTCTGCTCTACGAGGCGGCGCGCGCCCAGATCGTCGCCGAGGTGGTGAAGCCTGCGCTCGAGCGCGGCGCGGTGGTGCTCTGCGACCGCTTCACGGACTCCACGGTTGCCTACCAGGGCTACGGACGCGGCCTGTCCCGCGCGTTTATCGACGAGGCGAACGCGTTCGCCTGCCAGGGCGTCGCGCCTGATCGCACCATCCTGCTCGTCGCCGGCGGCGACGCGCGCACGGGCCTCGCGCGCGCGACGCATCGCGGGGCCGACCGCCTCGAGCGCGCCGGCGAGGAGTTCCACGCCCGGGTGAACGACGCGTTCCTCGAGATCGCGCGCGCCTGTCCCGAGCGCGTGCGCGTCGTCGAGTCGGACAGGCGCAAGTCGCGCACCGCGGCCGCGGTGTTCGCCGAGCTTTCCGACCTGTTCCCGTGGATGGAGGGCCTTGCCGAGGCCGATCCCGCCTTTTTCGGGCGGCTCGACGCGAAGCGCTCGAAGGTGAGGGCGTGATGCCCGTGTCCGACGCGTTCGAGAACATCCTCGGCCAGCCGAAGGTGCGCGAGCTCCTCCGCGCCGCCGTGGCGCAGGATAGGGTGAGCCACGCCTACCTGTTCACGGGCCCTGCCGGCTCGAACAAGACGCTCGCCGCCTACGCCTTCGCCCAGGCCGTCCTCTGCCCGAAGGGCCCCGGCGGGCCGCGCGGCGGCGAGTGCGGCGCCTGCGACGCCTGCCGGCGCATCATGCGCCGCAAGCACCCCGACGTGCGCTTCTTCTCGCCCGAGGGGGCGAGCGGCTACCTCGTCGATCAGATCCGCGACATCGTGGCCGACACGGCGCTTTCGCCCATCCAGGCCGCGCGCAAGGTCTACATCCTCGACAGGGTGGACCTGCTCGGCGTGCAGGCCGCCAACGCCTTCCTCAAGACGCTCGAGGAGCCTCCGGCCGACGTGGTGCTCGTGCTTCTGGGCCGCACGCGCGAGAGCGTGCTGCCCACCATCGTGTCGCGCTGCCAGGTGGTGCCGTTCCGCTTCATCCCGCCCGCCGAGGCCGCGGGCATCATCGCGCAGAACTCAGGCGCCTCTCCCGAGCTGTCGCGCGTGGCGCTCGCGGCGTGCGACGGATCGATCACGCGCGCGGTGGAGTTCCTCCGCTCCAACGAGCGCCGGGCGTTCCGGACGCGCGTGCTCGAGGTGCTCGCCTGCCTGCGCTCCGCCGACGACTGGGATCTCCTGGGCTTCGCGGGCGAGCTTCTGGCGCTGGCCAAGGCCCCGCTCGACGTCGTGCGCGCCGAGCAGGAGCAGGAGCTGGCCGACAACGCCGACTTCTTGGCGAAGTCGGCCATCCGCCAGATCGAGGCGCGCAACAAACGGCGGCTCACAGCCAAGACGCTCGAGTCGCTGCGCCAGCTCGCCGCCATCGCGCGCTCGTGGCTGCGCGACGTCGCGGCCGTGTGCGCCGAGGCGCCCGAGCTCGTGATCAACACCGACGCGCTCGCGGGCATCCGCGAGGCGGCCGCCTCGACCGACGAGGCCCGCGTCGCCGCCGCGCTTGCGGCCGTGCGCCGCTGCGACGAGGCGATCTCGTATAATGTGTCCCCGGAAACCTGCGTCGACGCGCTTCTGATCGAGGTGCGCGACCTTCTGTACGAAGCGACGTCCCCCGCCCTTGCGCGCGGGTCGAGATAGACGAGGAGGGCCCCGATGGCTCGGATAGCTCCCGTGAACCTGTACTACAACCCCAAGACGCTCTGGTTCGACGCCGGAGAGCTCGACATCAAGGCCGGAGACGGGCTCGTGGTGTCCACCGCCCGCGGAACCGAGTTCGGCCGCGCGGCGGGCGAGGTGTTCGAGGCCGACGCGGCCAAGGTGAAGAAGCTCAAGACGCCGCTCAAGCCCGTCAAGCGCCTCGCCACGCCCGAGGACGAAAAGCGGGCGGCCGAGATGGAGCGCAAGTCGCGCGAGGCGCTGCCGGTGTTCAAGGAGATGGCCGCCGAGGCGGGGGCGGACATGCGCCCGGTCTCGGTGGAGTACCTGCTCGACGGCGACAAGGCGGTGTTCTACTTCGAGGCCGAGGAGCGCGTGGACTTCCGCGACCTCGTGCGCAAGCTGGCGGCGCGCTTCCACGTGCGCATCGACATGCGCCAGATCGGCGTGCGCGACGAGGCGCGCATGGTGGGCGGTCTTGGCCATTGCGGCCAGGAGCTGTGCTGCAAGCGCCTGGGCGGCGAGTTCTGCCCCGTGTCCATCCGCATGGCCAAAGAGCAGGACCTCTCGCTCAACCCCCAGAAGATATCGGGCGTGTGCGGGCGGCTCATGTGCTGCCTGCGCTACGAGTTCGAGGCGTACAAGGACTTCAAGAGCCGCGCGCCCAAGCAGAACTCGACCGTGGACACGCCCGCCGGCCCGGCGAAGGTGGTCGATCTCGACGTGCCGCGCGAGACCGTGTCGCTCAAAGTGGAGGGCGAGAAGCCCGTGAAGGTTCCGCTCGCCGACTTCGAGCCGCCCGAGGAGGGCTCGACGCGCCCGAAGGCGGTGGGGGAGGAGGCGTGGGAGGTTGCGAGCGCGCGCACGGCCGCAGGAGCGGCGGGCGAGAGCTCCATCTTCGCCACCTCGCAGCTGACCGGCGCCGACAAGCTGGCCGATCCGGGCGCGGTGCGCAGGGTGGGCCGCGGGGGGCAGCGCTCGGCCGCCCCGGCGCGCGACGGCCGCCCCGGCGCGGGCGAGGGGGCCGGCCCGTCCGGGCGCAAGCCCCGTCGCCGCCGCTCGACGAAGGTGGGCGGCGAGGCCGCGCCTGCCGAGGGCGGCGAGGCGCGCAAGCGCGCGAAGCAGCAAAAGCCCCAGAAGCAGCAGGGGGCCGCAGCCGCGAAGGGCGCCGGACCGAAGGGCGGGCAGGGCTCGCAGCAGAAGAAGCGCTCCGGCGCGGGGGGCGGCAAGGGACGCCCGTCCGCCCGCCCCTCCGACGCGCCGAAGCGACAGGGGCAGGCCGGTTCGAAGCAGCGGCCTTCGCAGGGCACGCCGAAGCAGGGCGGTCCGCGTCCGGGCCAGCGTTCGTCGGGGTTGAGGCAGGAGCGCGCCGGGCAGAGGCCGCGCCCCGAGCGTTCCGAGCGCCCCGAGCGCGCGGCGGGGGCCGACGAGGGGCATCGCCGCGCGCGGCGGCGCAGCCACAGGGCCGGCGGCGCGGGCTCGGCGGGAACCGGCGGCGCGGGCGAGGGGGCGTAGCCGATGAAGCTTGACTACGAGCTGCTCACCGACTTGTACCAGCTCACGATGGCGCAGGGCTACTGGGAGTGCGGCCAGCGCGACGTGGCCGCATGCTTCCACATGTACTTCCGCGACTATCCGTTCAAGGGGGGCTTCGCTGTCGCGTGCGGCATGGCGCAGCTCGCCGAGATCGTGGAGACGTTCGCGTTCTCCGACGACGACCTCGCCTACCTCGCCTCCCTCGACGCTCCCGGCGGCGGCCCCTTGTTCAAGCCCGCGTTCCTCGAGCATTTGCGGACGTTTCGGCTCTCCGTGGACGTCGACGCCGTGCCCGAGGGCACGGTGGTGTTCCCGCACGAGCCCATCGTGCGCGTGACGGGCCCCATCGCCGACTGCCAGCTCATCGAGACGGCGCTTTTGAACTGCGTGAACTTCCAGACGCTCATCGCCACGAAGGCCGCGCGCGTGTGCCTGGCGGCCCAGTCGCCCGTGGCGGAGTTCGGTCTGCGCCGGGCGCAGGGAGCCGCCGGCGGCGTATGGGCGAGCCGCGCCGCCGTCGTGGGCGGCTGCGCGTCCACCTCCAACGTGCTGGCGGGCAAGCTCTTCGGCCTTCCCGTGTCGGGCACGCACGCCCACTCGTGGGTGATGTCGTTTCCCGACGAGCTCGCGGCCTTCCGAGCCTACGCCCGGGCGTTTCCGAACAACTGCGTTCTGCTCGTGGACACCTACGACGTGGAGCAGGGCATCAGAAACGCCATCGAGGTGGGGCTCGAGATGCGCGCGCGCGGCGAGCGTTTGGCGGGCATCCGCATCGACTCCGGCGACCTTGCGTGGCTCGCGAAGACGGCGCGGCGCATGCTCGACGAAGCCGGGCTTGCGGACTGCGGCATCGTTCTGTCCAACGATCTGGACGAGTACACTATCCAGTCCATCCGCGACGAGGGGGCCAAAGTGGACTCGTGGGGAGTGGGCACGAAGCTGGCCTGCGCCTACGACCAGCCCACGCTCGGCGGCGTCTACAAGCTCTCTGCCACGCGCGGCCCTGCGGACGCGGTATGGACCGACCGCTTGAAGATCTCCGAATCGGCAGCGAAGCTCACCACCCCCGGCGTGCTGGACGTGCGGCGCTACTTCTACGGAGACGGCGAACGGCTCGCCGGCGACATGGTGTTCGACGTGAACGCGGGCGCGCGGTGCGAGACGATCGTCGATCCCGCCGACGACCTGCGCCAGAAGAACCTTTCGGGGCTGCGCTTCGAGACGCTGCTCAAGCCGCTCGCCCGCAAAGGCGAGACGGTGCTCGCGCCCGCGCTGCGCGATGCCTTGGCCGCGCGCGAACGGACGCGGGCGGGGCTTTCGACGCTCGACGAGAGCCAGAAGCGCATGCTGAACCCGCACACCTACCCGGTGGGGCTCGAATATGGTCTTTTCGAGCGTCGGCGCGATTTGGTTGTGCGGCTGCGCGGCATCGCGTAGTGTGGAAAGCTGGCAGGCACCCGGAGGCCGGCGGCGGGCGCGACGCGCGCCCCGGCGGCAAGGAAGGACGATATGGTCAGGATAATCACCGATTCGGTGGCGTCCATCCCCGCGGATGAGGCGCGCAAGGCCGGCATCGAGGTCGTCACGCTGTACGTGAACCGCGATGGGGAGGAGCTCGCCGACGCCGAGATGGACCTCGACGCGTTCTACGCCGACATCTACAGCATGGTCGACGACATCCCCACGTCGAGCCAACCGTCGCAGCATGCGCTCGAGGAGGCGTTCGAGGATGCGGCGCGCGCCGGCGACGAGGTGCTCGGCGTGTTCATCTCGTCGGGGCTGTCGGGCACGTTTGACGGCGCGGTGCGGGCCGCCCGCGCGGTGAAGGCGCGCAACATCGACTTCTCCTACGCCATCGTCGACTCGTCCTCGTGCGGCTACGACGAGGCGTGGCCCGTCTTCGACGCCGTGGAGGCGCGCGACTCAGGCGAGGGGCTTTCGGGCTGCCTGTCCGCCGTCCTCGAGGGCATGGAGCGCACGCGCTTCCTGTTCACGCCGGAGACGCTCACGTTTCTGCAGAAGGGCGGGCGCATCGGCGGGGCGGCGGCGCTTCTGGGCAACCTCATACAGCTCTCGCCCGTGCTCACCGTCACCGACGGCGCGGCCGCCACGCTCGCGAAGGTGCGCACGCGCAAGAAGGCGCTCGAGCGTATCGCGGCCACGTTCAGGGCCGACATCGAGAAGCTCGGCCTCAAGCGCGTGGCGGTGCACTACATCGGCGACAAGGCGCCGGCGCTGACGTGGGCGCGCGAGGTCGTCGAGCCGCTTATCGGCCGCACGGTGAGAGTGCTTCCCGTGAGCCCCGTGATCGGGCTGCACGTGGGGCCCGCCGTGGGCATCGCCTACGAGTGCGCGAGCGCCGTGGCGAGCAAGCTGACCGCGCCGGCGCGCTTGCGCGTGTGCGCGTCGTAGCGTCGGATCGAGGGAGAGAGAGGGCCGTTTCATGGAGCATCGTTGCAACCTCATCATAGATTCCTGCTGCGACCTGCCCTTCGAGGTGGTGGATCGCGAAGGGGTCGAGCTTATCGAGTTCCCTTACGTCACAAGCGAGGGGGAGCGCGCGGACGACCTGTACCGGTCGACGTCGGCGCACGAGTTCTTCCAGGCCATGCGCGAGGGCGAGCAGCCCACCACCTCGCAGGTGCCGATGCACACGTACCGCGAGGTGTTCGGGCGGGCCGTCGAGAGCGGCGTGCCCACGGTGGCGCTCGTGTTCTCGAGCGGGCTTTCGGGCAGCTACGACGCGGCGGCGCTCGTGCGCGACGAGATCCTGGCCGAGCATCCGGACGCCGAGCTGCACCTCGTGGACACGCGGCTGGCGTCGGTGGCCGAGGCGCTTTTGGTGTACGAGGCCATCTGCCAGCGCGACAGGGGCATGACGGCGTCCGAGCTGGCGCGCTGGGCCGAGGAGGCGCGCTTCTTCGTGGACGCGGAGTTCATGGTGGACGACCTCGAGGCGCTGCGCCGCGGAGGGCGCATCCCCGGCTCGGTGGCCTACGCCGGCTCGAAGCTGGACGTGAAGCCGCTGCTCACCATCGGGGTGGACGGCAAGCTGGCGCTGTCGGGCGTGGCGCGCGGGCGCAAGAAGGGCCTCAAGCAGCTGGCCGAGTACTATCGCAAGCGCGCCGCGAAGGAGGGCCCCGGCAAGCACGTGGTCATCGGCAACGCCGACTGCGAGAAGGACGCCGATAGGCTGAAGGAGGCGCTGTCGAAAGACGACGACTCCATCCTGTTTCTGGAGAGCAGCATCGGCCCGGTCATCGGCAGCCATGTGGGGCCGGGCATGATCGCGGTGGTGTTCTGGGGCGGCGACAAGCGCGAGGAGCTGTCCGTGGCCGACCGCATCGCGAAGCGGGTCAGGGGCGCGGAGTAGATGGGCGACGGAAGGGTTCGCATCATGAGGGATTCGTTCGCATACGTGGGCAACGAGACGGTGGGCTCGATGGTGGAGGCGCGCCTCGGCGCGCTCGGCTACGTGCGTACAAGCGATGTCGGGAGCGCGCGGACGGTGGTGACGTACTGCACGTCGCAGACGGCGCTCGAAGACGCGTACTTCGACGAGGGCGGCCTCGTGCAGGCTGCGGCGGCGGGCACGCTGCTCGTGGACCTGTCGCCCTCCACGCCGGGTTTCGCGCGCGAGCTCAACGCGGTGGCCGCGGTGAGCGACCTGATGGCGGTGGAAGCGCCGCTCGCGGTGGTGGACCCTGTCCGCGCCGACGCGTTTTCCGACAAGGGCAACCTCGTGTGCTTCGCGGCGGGCGACGAGGACGCGCTCGCCGCGGCGCGCCCCGTGCTCGAGGCCGTCGCGGGCTCGGTGCGGGACATGGGCGGCGCGGGCGCGGGGCAGCTTGCGCGCGCCGCGTGGACGCTGCAGGCGACGGCGCAGATCGTGTCGGCCGTGGAGGCCGATGCGCTCTACCGCGCGGTGCGGCGCTCCTCCTCGCCGTTCGGCGAGGAGGCCCTGCGCGTCGGCGCCGCCGCGCCTTTGGCCGAGAGCGTGCTGGCGGCCGTGGACGAAGGGCGCTTCGACGGCGGCTATACGGTGGAGATGTTCATGGCCGAGCTGTCCGCGGCGCTCACGGCGGCTGACGATGCGGACCTCATCTTGCCCCAGGCCGAGGCGTGCCTGCACCTGCTCGAGCTGCTCGCCGTCATCGGCGGGTCGGACAAGGCGCCGTCGGCCCTCGCGCTCGTGTACGGCGAGGAGGCGGCCTGCGCCGAGCAGGGCCTCGATTGGACGCGCGCCGAATCGGCGTTCGGGGAGGGGGATGATGAAGACGCGGACGACGGCTGCGAGGAAGGCTGCGATGCGGACGGGTGCGGCTGCGGGCATGCGCACGGCGGCTATCGAGACTACCCCGACTATCCCGGCTACGGCGCGTACTCCGCGAACTGATCTCCGTCCGTCCGTCGGCTGCCGCGCCCTGCCGCACGGCGCGCCGTGCGGCAGCGGGGCTTTCGGCGCGTTGCGTGCGCGAAGCGCGCGGGGTTCGATTTCGCTTGCGGCCTTGGGCGCTGCCGCGAAGCCGTCGGCTCGCGCGCTCGGAGCTCGCGATGTTCGGCTTCCGTGCGCGGCTCCGAGCGCCGCAGCCGCCCCCGTCGGCCTTTCGGAGGCGGTGATCGCGCCATGAGCGGACCCCGTTCGGCTTGCGATCTCTGCCCGCGCCGGTGCGGTGCGGATCGCGCGGCGGGCGAGCGGGGCGCGTGCGGTGCGGGCCGGGCGCTCGTCGTGGCGCGAGCTGCGCTGCATTTCTGGGAGGAGCCGCCGATCAGCGGCGAGCGGGGCAGCGGGGCCGTGTTCTTCGCGCACTGCCCGCTTCGCTGCGTCTACTGCCAAAACGCCCTCATCGCGGCTGGCGAGGCGGGCGCGGAGGTGAGCGTGGGGCGGCTTTCCGAGATGCTCTTGGAGCTTGCGGCGCAAGGCGCGCTCAACGTGAACCTCGTCACGCCCACCCATTACGCCCCCGAGGCGCGCTCTGCGGTGGCGGCTGCGCGCGCGGAGGGCCTTTCCCTGCCCGTGGTGTGGAACACCTCGGGCTACGAGACGGTGGAGGCCGTGCGGGCGAACGCGGGCACGGTGGACGTGTACCTTTCCGACTTCAAGTACGCCGACGCCGCCTTGGCGGCGCGCTACTCGCATGCGCCGGACTACCCCGAGGTGGCCATCAAGGCCCTCGAGGCCATGGTGGACGAGGTGGGCGCGCCAGCATTCGACGAGGTGGACGGTATGCCGCGGCTGGTTCGCGGCGTCGTGGTGCGCCATCTTGCGCTTCCAGGCGCGTTAGAGGATTCGAAGCGCGTCGTGCGGCTTGTGCGCGAGCACTTCGGCGACGAGGTGCTTTTGTCCCTGATGAACCAGTACACGCCCGTGGTGGCCGCCTCGGCAGCGGCGGGGGACGCGCGCGCCGCTCGGGCGCTCGGGCGCTGCCCCGAGCTCGCCGGCCGCGTTTCGGGCGAGGACTACGAGCGGCTTTTGGACTACGCGGACGGGTTGGGGATCGAGGACTACTTCTGGCAGGAGGGCGGCTCGGCTGAGGAGAGCTTCATCCCTCCCTTCGACCTGACCGGCGTGCGCGAGCGCTCCCGCGCATGAGCGGGCGAAAGGGGCCGTGGCGCATCGCGGGCCTCTCGGTTCGGGGTTGGACGGCAGGGGGTGCGGAGCGCTCTGCGCCGTGCGGAAGGGCGCGCGTCGCGTCGGGGCGCGCAGGGCGCGATGCGGGGGCCACGCGCTTTGCGGGACGCATGGCGAGAGGCGGCGGGGGCGCGTCGGCATGGCGCAGGCGCGGGCGAGCGCGATCCGCTGCGGCTGCCGCGCGTCAGCGGGACAGCTCCGCTCCGGGGATGCGCTCGTGCATCTCGACGATGTTCTTCCACAGGCGCTTCGGCATGAACTGGCGGCGCAGCTCCGGATTGTAGCGCGCTTCGACGGCCACCACGTCGTAGAAACGCTTCCAGGCGGCTTGCATGAGCCGTTCGTCCGAGGCTCGTCCGGGCGGCGTCACCTCGTTCGAGCGCACGAGGTGCCATTCTCGGCCCTCGTAGACGCCGGCCATGCCGTGCGCCTCGTCGAAGATGATGAACGGCTGCGTGTTGAAGCGGCCGCTGAACCAGTCCATGACGAGCGGCACCACGGCTGCGTTCGGGTTGCATCGTGCGAACCACACGCCGTTGTCCAAATGCTCGAACCGCAAGAACTGCAGCATGCGGTGGCGCTCGTTGCCCACGGCGCGCGCGAGGCGGTCGAGCGGGGCCACGGCGGGGTGCGCGAGGTCGTTCATCACGCGGCCGTTGCGCATGGCGTGGCGCACGAAGCGGTAGACGACGGTGCCTGCGGCAGGGTTGTCGGAGAGCGACGCGCTCACGACGGCGTCCGCGGCGGCGCGCCCGCAGACGCGCCGGACGCCCTGCTGCACGCGCAGCGCGAGTTGGACGTCCGTGTCGATGACGCGCACCGACTGGCCGAGGCGCGGTTGCAGATGGGCCTCCCGCACGACGTCGAGCGGGTCCTCGCGCAGCTCGTAGGCTTTGAACACGGCGGTGAGCAGCCCTTCGGGCGTGCCGTCGTAGCAGTACGCCGCATCGACGAGGGCCTCTTCGCGCGCGACGTGCTCCGGGAGGTCGCAGGGAGGGGCGGGGAGGCGCGAAGGGGCCCTTGCGGGCGAAGGCCGGGACGCGTTTGCGGGCGAGGGAGGGCCGTCTTGGCCGGCATGCGATGGGGCGGCGCCGATCAGGTGCGCATGCGGAAGGGGGCTCCCGATCGGCTGCGCGCCCGATCGGGGGATGGCCTCTTTGCACGCGCAGCCGCGTGCCCGGGGCCGCCTTGCTTCGCCTTCCTCCAGCCATGCGCTTGCGCCTGCCGGCGCATGGCCGCTCATGCGGGCACCTTCTCCGGCGCTTCGAGCGCGCGCTGCCATCCGAACGTCCCGTCCGCCTCGGGCGCGAGCGCCCCCTCGTCTGCGCGTGCGCGCGGGTGGGAAGCGGTTCCCTTCGTTTCGACGGTCCGCGCCGACGCGTTTCCGTCGGGGCCGCTGCGGGCGCTCGGCTCCGCATGCCCCGCGAGCGCCGTGCGCGGCCGCCCTGCGCCGACGCGCGCCTTCTCGGGCGTCTCGACGCTCTCGAACAAGCTGAGCTGCCCCGGGCAGGCCTTGTCGGATCGCCGTCCTCGTCTGCCGCCCTCGATGGGCGCGGCCAGCTGCGCGCGCAGCGCCTCGGGCGTGAAGTCCACGCCGGCCCCGGCGTACGTTCCCGCGCACGTGATGAAGAAGCGCGCCCGTTTGTAGGCCACGCCGAGCTTGCGCAGCTCCGTCTCGCGCAGGCACGTCGCGCGCCGAGCCCGCACGATCGAGCGCGCCCCCCGCACTCCGATGCCCGGTACGCGCAGCAGCGCCTCGAACGGGGCCGTGTTCACTTCCACGGGAAAGAAGTCCAGGTGGTTGACGGCCCAGTTCGCCTTCGGATCGAGGTCGAGGTCGAGGAAGGGGTGCTCCTCGTCGATGATCTCGGCGACGTCGAAGCGATAGAAGCGCAGCAGCCAGTCGGCTTGGTAGAGCCGGTGCTCGCGGTTGAGCTGGATGGCGTCGGCGCCGGGAAGGCGCGCGTCGTCGTTCACGGGCGTGTAGGCGCTGAAGAACACCCGTTTGAGCGAGAGCGTGCGGTAGAGCGCCGCCGACAGGTTGAGTATCTGGAAGTCGCTCTCGGGCGTGGCTCCCACGATCATCTGCGTGGACTGACCGGCCGGCACGAACGCGCGCTCTTTGCGCGCGGGCCGCCTCTGCGCCAGGTAGGTGGTTCCCCGGCGCATGATCGCGCGCGTGTCGCGGTCCTCGTCGATGCCGTCGCGTATCTGGCGCATGGGCGCCACGATGCGCTGCTTGTCCTTCTCGGGGGCGAGCAGGGCGAGGCTTCGCTGGGAGGGCAGCTCCATGTTCACGCTCATGCGGTCGGCCAGGTGCCCGAGCGCTTCGATGAGCTCGGGAGAGGTTCCGGGGACGGCCTTCGCGTGGATGTAGCCGCGAAAGCCGTGCTCGTTGCGCAGCAGGGAGAGCGTGCGCACCATGAGCTCGGTGGTGTGGTCGGGGTCGCGGACGACCCCGGAGCTGAGGAACAGCCCTTCGATGTAGTTGCGGCGGTAGAACGCGATGGTGAGCTCTGCCAGCTCGCGCGGCGTGAACGCCGCGCGCGGCACCTCGTTCGAGGCTCGGTTCACGCAGTAGGCGCAGTCGTACACGCACACGTTGGTCATGAGCACCTTGAGCAGCGTGATGCAGCGTCCATCGGCCGAGAAGCTGTGGCAGCAGCCGGCGGCCATGGTGTTGCCCAGCTTGCCCTTCTGCGCTGAGCGGTCGATGCCCGACGAGGTGCATGCCACGTCGTATTTCGCCGCGTCGGCGAGGATCTCCAGCTTGTCGATCAGCTCCATGCGGACGTCCGTTCTCAAGATCAAATGTTCGTAAGAATGTATGTTCGCTTATGATAGGCAAACGAACGTTCGCTGTCAAGGGGAAAGAGGGCCCAGGGACTGTCCTCGCCGTCATCCGTGCCCGCGCCGTGCCGAGGCAGGATCGACGCGGGCGCGGCTGGCTCCTATGCCGGGTCGGGGCGGATGCGGCAGCTTCGTCTCCTCCTTGCGCGGGGCCTTCTTCCGCAGCATGGCGCGACAGGGCCGGGAACCTGCCCGCATCGGCGATGTCCTTTCGAAGGAGCGGCGGCGGGTCGCCTTGCGGAGCCGGTGCGACAGGGGGGCGGCCGGCTCCTCTTTCGGGTTGACGTCCGCGTTTGCCCGACCGGCCTCCGTGTGGAGCGAGGTTCGCGCGAAGGGCTTGGATCCTCCGCGCGGAATCGCCGCTCTGTGACGATGTCCCCGTCCTTTTGCCACCTTTTTTGCGTCGAGTCCGGCTCGATGCGGGCCGGCGAATGGAGCAGGATCCGTCCGAGCGCCCCTCGCGTTCGGACGCAGCGCCGCTGCGGCGCGCTTCTGCGCGTTCGGGTTCGGGCTCGCTCGGCGAGGGGATGAGCCTTTTCCTCAAGAAACGGTTGAACCTCGGGCAGAATGGCGCGCTCAACAGGCTTGCGCGCATGCCGTGCGCTATGCTTTTCGCGCGCGGAAGGGTTCCGCGCGGCGCGACCGCAGACCTCGCGCCTTCGACAGAAAGGAATGAGCTGTGTCCGGTTCCCAGAAAGCCCTCAAGATCATCTCCGTCGTGCTGCTCGCGTACGCCGTCGTCCTGTTGCTTTTCGGCGTGCTGATGGCTGCCGGATCGCAGGTGCCCGGTCTGTCCGGCTCCATCGTCGATTGGGGGGATGGCACCTCCGTGGACGCGGCGGTCGCGGCTATCGGCGTGGGCATCGGGTTCGCCGTAAGCGGTCTTGTCTACCTCGTCATCGCGCTTCTGGGCTTGCGCGGTGCGAAGGATCCGAAGAAGATCGGCGCGTTCTTCGCGCTGTGCATCGTCGGGCTTGCCCTCAGCCTCGTCGGGATCGGCATGAGCGCGGCCCAGGGCGGCGTGCAATGGCAGTCGGTCGCCGGCCTCGCCATCATCGCCGTGTGCACGTTCCTCGCGGCCAAGATCAGAAGGCAGGCGTAAGGTTTCCGGTCCGTGCGACGAGTGGCGGCCGGCGCGCGTGACGGACGAAGCGCGTCCCGGCCGCCCCGACCTGGGCGCCGCGCCGTCCCTCGCTGCGCGCCTCGCACCCGAGCGAAGGGCGGGAGATCAGCTCGCGCGCGTGGCGTTGCCGGGGTCGATGGACATGGATTGGAAGCGCTGCGTCATGTAGGCGTTGTCGAAATGGTCGGCGCAGAACTCCTCGATGGCGTTGTCGGGCGCGCGGCCCGCCTCGCGCTGGTACCAGCAATCGAGCGCGAGCAGCGTGAGGCCGCCGTCCGCGATCATGAGCGCCGCGCACACCGTGGTCACCGCGTAGCGCCAGTTCCAGGGTATGAGGTTCACGATCTTGAGCATCCACGGCAAGAGGAGCTTGATCCACACGACGCCGAGCACGCCCCACATGGCCATGAACATGCCGTTCGTGCGCCCGTCGATCGACAGGAACGTGCCCGAGTAGTCCCAGGCGACGATGCCGAAGGCGAACTGCATGAACCAGCTGGTGAGGTACTCGAACGCGCCTCCGATGACGGCGCTCACCAAGAAGATGAGCACGACGTTCTTGTCGTGGAAGCGGTTGAGCGCCACGGTCATGAGCACGGCTCCGAACCCGTAGATAGGCGAGAACGGCCCGAACAAAAGCCCGGCGCGGTCTTGGTAGTGGCCGGGGTCGACCACGGCGAAGTGGTAGGCCGTCTCGATGGCGAGCCCCAGCACGCAGCATACGACGAATATCCAGAACAGGTTGAAGAAGTTGAGGGCGATGAACCCCTTGCCCGTCTCGTCGCGGCCGAGCGTGCCGTCCTCGGCCTGCTCGCGCGTTTCCATGTCGCGCAATTTGCGCTGCAGCTCTCGCTCCTCGGCAAGCGACGGATCGACGTAGCTTTGCAACGCGATGAGCACCACGAGCACCACGCCGTAGGGCACGAGGTCGAGCGTGAGGCCGCCCAGCATCATGTCGCAGAGCGCCACGAGGATGAGGATGACGATCATGACCTCGGTGAGCTGGGCCGCTCCGCGCCGCTTGTCGCGCAAGAGGCGCACGCCCAAGACGGCGAACAGCGTGGCGAGGACGGTCATGAGCGCGGTCTGGGCCGCGAATATGACGAGGGTGGCGGTGGACAGCTCCCCGGCAAGGCCCCCTTCGCGCACGATGAGCGCCATCCCCACGATGACGAGCGCGAGCACCGAGGCGATGGCCGCGCCGCTGACGACGCACAGCATCCCGAACACCTTCAAGGGCAACGGGATCCTGCGGCGGGCTGTCTCGCTTGTTATGGCGGGGTCGTGCTCTGTCATACGTCCTTCTCCTTGCATGCCTTCTGCCTGTTCGGATGACGAAGGGACAGTATACCGTGAGCAGGTCCGTTTTCGGGCTTCGTCGTTGCTATTCCGGGTGACGGATACGTAACGTCCCAGGTCGAAAGGCTTTTGAGGAATGCGGGCTTCCGTCGTCTGCAACCGTTTCCTCCACGAACCAGCGAGGATCCTCGAAGAACAGGCGCTTCTCGCGGCCCCCGATGGAGACGAGATAGCGGATGCCGGTGCCGCCGACGCGCTGCGAGGCTCGCCGGACGACGTCGAGGACGCGGTCGATCTCGAACACGCGTCCGTCGCGCCATCTGACGGACAGTGGCGTGATGCGCCCGTCCTCGTCGATGCGGGCCGTCACTTCGACGTATGTCTTCTTGAACGCCATGATCCGCATCAGACCATGCGCCAAGGCGAAGGGCAACCGCCCGCACCGAGCCGTTGCGCGGGCGATCGCGACCTGTTGCGGGCAATGCTCTCTCGCATGGTGTCGCGATGGTACCCCGAAGCGTCTGGCCGCTCTGAGACGACGGCGAACAATCGTCCGAGTCGGCCATGAGAGTCAGGTAATGCGGCGTGAATCCGTTCCTCTTAGCTAAGCCAGGACCGATGCGGGTCCGTGTTCTCCGGCCCTCGAGCCGAGCTTCTCCTGATCGGGCGCTTCGGAAAGCCCTGCCCGCCGGACGGGGCTTTGCTCGGCGAGCGGGGTGGGAGGCCCTGCCTGCCGGACGGGGAGGGCTTTCCGAAGCGTCTGGCCGGGGGCTCGACTCGGTGATGAGCGAACATGGCCTTGTGTCAATTCCTGTTTGACGGAGAGGGGGCGACCCCCTTAGCACAAAATGACGGTTAAGAACGATTTTTCTGCCCTCTGGAGGAGCGTTTTCGGAGAAACGCCAGGTCGCGAAATTCGATCTGATCGGAAAATCGTTCTTAACCGTCATTTTGTGCTACCGCATCGAGGCCTCTCTGATGAACGCCTCTCTGCCAAACCGCCGTTGATACTTGATCCGGACTATGTCAGCGGTGGCTTGACAGAGATATCCGTTCGATGATGAGAAAACTTGTGTTTGGTGAACAGTTTCGCCGACTCTGAGGGGGGTCGAGCGTCGTTGCGCGTGCGTGAAATGATAGCAACCTGGGTTTCCCCCCCTTTAGTTCCTTCCCGCCGCTCCTTGCGTGGCTTTAAGCCCGTTCGCTAACGCAAAAACGCCAAATTGCCATCGCGCCGCAGGGGTGGCGGTTGGACGAGGTGGGACCGGGGCGTCGTGCCGGGCGCGCTTTCCGGCAGATGGGGCGCGCGGCGAACGGAGCGGCCTCGGCGGCTGGATCTGCCGCCGAGGCCGCTCGCCGCGCATGGGCGTTTCGCGAAGCGCGCTCGATAGGCGCGCTACTTGACGTCCTCCAGTTCGACGTGGCCGTACTCGCGCGCGGTGAACAGCAGGATGATGCCGGCCACCAGGCAGATGGCCATCATGTAGAACGCGGGCATCAGGCTGTTGCCGGTGGCGTCGATGAGCGCCGTGGCCACCATGGACGCCGTGCCGCCGAATATGACGTAGGCGATGTTCGAGCCCAGCGCCGCGCCGGTGTAGCGCACCTCGGTGGGGAACATCTCGGCCTGATAGCAGGCGATGTTGGCGTCGTTGATGGACAGCGTCACGCACATGATGAGCTCGGCGGCTATGACGATGGGAAGCTGGGCCGAGTCGAGCATCATGAACGAGGGCACGCTCAGCACGATGAACGCCGCGCACGCGCCGAGCATCATCTTCTTGCGGCCCACGATGTCGGACACCTTGCCCGCCCCGAACACGATGAAGATGTAGGCGAGCAACGCGATGTCCGTGGCCGCCTGGGCGGGCGCCGCCTCCATGCCGGCGTAGGCCGTCAGGTAGGTGGGCAGGTAGGTGAGCACCAGGTAGAAGCCCACCGAGTTCACCATGGTGGCCGCGATGCTGGACACCAGGCGCTTGCGGTACTTCTTGAACACGAGGCGCGTGGGCCCTGCCGCCTCTTTGGACCGGTCGGCGCCGCTGTCGGTGAGCTGCTGGTAGGTGGGCGAGTCCTCGAGCTTCGTGCGAATGTAGTGGGCGATGAGGCCCAAGGGCCCGGCCAGAAGGAACGGAATGCGCCAGCCCCAGGCCACCATGTCGGTCTCGGGAAGGAGCGCCTTGATGATGAGCGCGGCCGTGGAGCCCGCCAGAAGCCCCGTGGCCGTGGAGGCGGGCACGAGCGAGCAGTACTTGCCGCGATGGTCCTTCGGAGCGTACTCGGCCAAGAACACTGCGGCTCCCGAGTACTCGCCGGCGGCCGAGAACCCCTGGATGCTGCGCAAGACCACGAGCAGGATGGGCGCGGCGATGCCGATGGTTGCGTATCCGGGCAGACAGCCTATCAGAAAGGCCGCGCCCGTCATCAGGAAGATGGATATGGACAGCGACCACTTGCGGCCCTTCTTGTCGCCCATGCTTCCCCAAAACGACGCTCCCAGCGGGCGGAACACGAAGGACAACGCGAACACCGCGAAGGAGAGCAGCGTGGAGTTGACCTCCGATTCGGGAAAGAACACGATGCCGATGGTGATGGCGAAATAGGTGTAGGTTGCGTAGTCGAACCATTCGATGAAGTTGCCCAGAAACGACGACAGGGCGACTTTGAACGGCACTTTGGCCTTGGCTCGCGCGGTTGACGATGTGCTCATGACGATCCCCCTATTGGATCTCGTGGTAGTCCCCGAGAAAGCAGACCGCCTCGTTGGACGGGCGAGCGCGTCGGCGCGCTCGCGGCGCGGCCGTTGGAAGCGGGGCGTTCGTGCTGTCCATGGCGATCCGATCCTCCTCGTAAGAAACCGGCCCTCCCGAGACGTTCCCCGAGAGGGCCATATGCGGTCACATGCCTTGCTCCCGATCCCCTCAGGCGAACTCGGCGCGGATGGCGTCCACCATGTTGCGGACGGCCACGTCGCGCAGAACGACGCCCTTATCGCGCGACGACGCGGCCGGCGAGGACAGGCATCCCGACGGCGGGGTGTAGTCGGCGACGATGGGCAGCACGTCGTAGTTCGGCAGCTCGGCGGGCAAGCCCTCGTAGAGCGGGTCGTCCACCTTGTCCATGTCCACCAGGTCGGGGTAGAACAGCAGCATGAGCGACGTCTCCATGACGCCGGCGTGCTCGAGGTCCCAGCCGGTGAAGCCGTCGGGATACAGCTTCGCTATGGTGGCGTCGTCCACGAAGTCCCAGTACGACAGAAGCTGTATCCTCGCGTCGCCCGCTCCCTCCTTGCGGGCGTCCTCGAGGGCGAGCTGCGCTCCCTCGAACACGAACTGGTAGTTCTCGTAATGGCCGTTCATGAGCACGATCTTGCGCGCGCCTTGGCGCACGAGGCTGAACACGATGTCGCGTGCGAGCGCGATGAGCGTGCTTCCGCGCAGGCTGGTGGTGCCGGAGAGGTGGAACCCGCCTCCCGAGCGCTGCTGCGAGCGGTAGCCGTAGTTGATCGGGGCGGCCACGATGCCCTCGAGCGCGTCTTCGTCCGAGTCGGTCAGGGCCTGCGCGGTCGCTCCCGCCATGGCCTTCGTGAGCGCGGCGTCCACGCACATGGCCATGTGCGAGCCGTGCTGCTCGAGTGCGCCGACGGGCACGAACACCACCGCGTCGCGCTTGAGCTTCTCGCGATAGGTGAACGCGTCCATCTCTTCCATGTAGACGGTTGGCTTCATATTCGTGCTCCTTTTGCGGTTCGGGTCGGCCCGGATGCGCCGACCCGAACGATCGGGTGGGATGGTGTTCTTGAAGAGGGGATCAGAGATCCTCCGTGAGCTCCATCTGCGCTTTGCTCGCGCGTATCACGAAGGAATGGAGGGCTTGGTCGCCCCCGCGCGCCAATCTGCGCAGGATGACGCGCCTGAGCCGAGGGTAGTCGTTCATACCGTACCAGGCGAACGCCGTGCCGCCTACGTACGCCTCCACGATGCTGTGGACGGGCGTGTTCGGATCGCGTTTCGCATCGAGGCTCAGGTACTCGTCGATCTCGCTGGCGCACAGCTCTCGGATGATTCCCGCGTCGATTTCGAGGTCGCGTGCGAGCAGCGCCGCCTGACGGTCGACTTCGGCATCGTCGGCATGCGGGAAGTACGTCACGTCGTAAGTGACGGCTGCGGTTCCCGATTCCCTCGCGAACCCCAGCAGCGCTTCCAAAGACGCCATCTGTACATGGTCTTCCGTGCGCTCGGCGATGTCGAGTTCGGCGGGGAAGCCTTTGAGGCCGGCGCGTGCGAAGGCGGCGTGCAGCTCGTCTTCTCGCAGTGCGGGTTCAAGCTGCAGGTCGGTGGCGATGTGAGTCAGACTCTTCGTGATCTTCATGAGTGCACGTTCCTCTCGTCATGCGTGCGCCGGTCGCCTTCGACGGGGCGAGCGGCGCACGCGCCGGATCCCTTTTAGCGCAGGGCTTCCTTTTCCTCTTCCCGCTCGAGACGCGCTTGCAAGTTCTCGCGAATCTCCTCTTCCTTCTCGATCTTCTCTCCTGCCTTGCTGGCGGCCTTCGTGGAGAAGAATATCTGCGAAACGCCGCCCGCGATGATGAGCGCGCCGCCCACCAGCTGCAGCGGCGTGAGGACCTCGTTGAACATGACGAAGCCCAGAAGCGATGCCATGATGGTCTCCTGATAGGAGATGGCGGCCAGCTCGCCGGCCTTGAGCATCTTGGTGGCGTAGGCTAGGAGGTGGAAGGCGATGAAACCGGTGATGAGCGCGGCGGCGATCCACACGAGCCAGGACGTGACGTCCATGGTGAAGATGTCCCAGGGCGCGGTCATGATCTGGCCGGCGGCGTCGACCTGCTGCACGCCGTTCACCTTGACCGTGTACTTGAGGCCGCCCGAGAGCAGGCTGTCGACGGCCATGAGGCCGAGGATGGTGATGGACGCGAACAGGAAGTTCCACCAGGAGCGCACGTTGGAGTCGCAATCTTGACGATAACGGCCGATGAACAGGTACAGGCCGTAGGCCACGCCGGACAGAAGGCCGATCATGTTGCCGAACATCCACTTCGGGTCGAGGTCGAGCGTGAGTCCTTGCGGGGTGATGATGCCCACGATGAACAGCATGCCTAAAACCACGGCCGCTATGCAGGCGATGCCCTTGCCGTTGATCTTCTCCTTGAGGAATATGGCCGCAAGGACGGTGGAGTAGATGGGGCCGGTGTAGATGAGGAACGACGCGTTCGCGAGCGTCGTGTACTGCGTCGAGATCACGTAGAGGCCCGACAGCAGACCCAGGAAGATGCCCGAGAAAACCATCGCGGGCGAGAGCTTCGTCGTGCGGAGCTTCTTGAAGTTGCCGCGCGCGGCCACCGCGAAGATGATGGTGAGCGCGATGAACCCGATGAAGTTGCGGCCGAACGAGATGAAGTCGCCGGGCGCGTTGATCTAGCGTCCGAAGGCTCCGATGCCGCCCATGGCCGACGACGAGAGGAACATAAAGATGAAGCCCTTGAGCTTGTACTTCGCTTGCTCGTTCATGTATCCCTCCTTGGGCGGCGCCGTGTCGTCCGGGTCCTGGATGCGCGTCAGCTCCGCAGATCCGAATTCGCGGACGCGCTCAAGGGGTGCGACGAATCACGCGGGCGCCACAGCGCCGCATGGATGACCAGATGACCGTAGGGGGTGGTGCCCGCTCCCGGAGAACCCCGAGCAAGGAGCGCCGATGGACGGCGGAACGGGTTTCTCCGGGGCGAGGCGATGACGGGAGTCCGCGCGGCGTTTTCGGCGCGTGCGGACGTTCGAATGGGCTACGCGCTTAGTCGTTCCACATCTCCGGGCGCACCAGGGTGGGATCCTTGACGCGGTTCGGGA
>ERZ826396.802-NODE-802-length-42486-cov-5.777309_pt1 | contig 42486 bp, 37 predicted proteins | sample MGYA00519926_ERZ826396 | MGnify/ENA primary metagenome ERZ826396 (study PRJEB31778, sample SAMEA3449230) | human gut metagenome | biome: human gut; feature: human-associated habitat; material: faeces | place: United Kingdom | collected 2010/2012 ... | reverse complement strand
CAGTAACTATGTGGCTTTCAGCCACATTCGTGGCAAAGTCGTGAATAATTCAGGTGAATTTATATGCCAAAACATGATATTTCGATAGAACAGCTGCTGCAGGAATATGCGGTTGATAAAGACCAAGGGCTTTCGGATGCCCAGGTAGAGGCAGCGAAGAAGAAGTATGGAGAGAATAGACTAAGCGAAAAGAAGAAAAAAACAAATCTGCAGCGTTTCTTTTCTCAGTTTAAAGATGTGATGATTTTGATCCTTCTGGTAGCGGCTGCCGTATCCTTTGGGATTGCCTGCAAGACCGGAGAAACATCAGAGTTTTTTGAGCCGGTGTTGATTTTACTCATTGTAGTACTAAATGCGCTCATGGGGACGCTTCAGGAAAGCAAGGCGGAAAAGGCGCTGGATGCTTTGAAAAATCTTTCTGCGCCCCATGCAAGGGTCATCCGTAACGGAAAGGAGCAGATCATTGATGCAAAAGATCTGGTTCCGGGAGATATGATCCGCCTTGAAGCAGGAGATTTTATCCCGGCAGATGCCCGCCTGATCTCCAGCGTAAGCCTGAAAAGCGAAGAGTCGGCGCTTACGGGAGAATCTGTTCCATCAGAAAAAGACGCTAGGGCACAGGTGGAGGAAAATGCACCCCTGGGAGACCGGAAAAATATGATCTTTTCTGGATGCTCAGTCACTTACGGAACAGCATTGGCGGTAGTCACCGCGACCGGAATGGAGACGGAAATGGGAAAGATCGCGGGGCTTCTTGGAGGAGAGCAGGATATGCAGACGCCTCTACAGAAAAAGCTGGCTCAGATGGGAAAATATTTGGGGATTTTGGCGCTTGCCGCCTGTGTGATCATTTTTGTGGTAGGGCTGATAGACGGCATGGATGTCTTGGGAATTTTTATGACGTCCGTTTCGTTGGCTGTCTCTGCGATTCCTGAAGGGCTTCCTGCCATTGTGACGATTATCCTATCCATCGGCGTTCAGCGCATGGTCAAGAAAAACGCGATTATAAGACGGCTGCCTGCGGTGGAAACCCTGGGAAGTGCGTCGGTAATTTGCTCAGATAAAACGGGTACACTGACGCAGAACCGGATGACATTGGTAAAGGCATTCGTAGATGGACGGGAGGAATTAGAAGATATTTCTTCAGAGAATTCTCCGGAAGTTAGGACGCTTCTGATGTACGGTACGTTATGCAGCGATGGGACGGTAACCTTTGAAAACGATCAGGTGCAGCATATTGGGGATCCAACAGAGACATCTATCATCTATGCGGCTCATCAGAATGGAATGGAGAAGCAGGAGCTTCTGCAGAGATATCCAAGGCTGGCGGAGCTTCCCTTTGATTCTGACCGGAAGCGGATGTCCACAGTAAATGCCATCGACAGCCGATACATAGTAATTGTAAAAGGGGCTTTTGATAGTGTGGCAGCAAGGTGTACGACCGGGGATCTGGACAGGGCAGCCCAAATGAATGATGCAATGAGCAAGAAGGCCCTGCGGGTGCTTGCTGTCGCGTATAAATATGTGGATCGTGTGTCGGACACCCCTCAGATAGATGACCTGGAAAGCGGGCTTACCTTTGCCGGACTGGTCGGTATGATTGATCCGCCGAGACCGGAGGTAAAAGTTGCGGTAGAAACTTGCCGCGGAGCAGGAATCAAGCCGGTTATGATCACAGGAGATCATGTGGTCACTGCTTCGGCCATTGCCAGAGAACTTGGAATTTTATGTGGGGAGGACAAGGCAATTACCGGCGTACAGCTCGATGCCATGACCGACGCGCAGCTGGATCAGGAGGTGGAGCATATTTCGGTTTACGCCCGTGTGTCCCCGGAAAACAAGATACGTATCGTCAAGGCATGGCAGAGGAAGGGACAGATCGTATCCATGACTGGTGACGGCGTCAACGATGCGCCGGCTCTGAAAGCGGCGGATATTGGCTGCGCTATGGGGATTACAGGCACAGATGTAGCAAAGGGCGCGGCGGATATTACATTGACAGACGATAACTTTGCGACGATTGTTGACGCGGTAAAAGAGGGACGTGGAATTTATGCGAATATCCGAAAGGTTGTGGGATTTTTGCTGGGTACCAACATTGGAGAGGTTCTTACCGTATTTTTCTCTATGCTTTTATGGAGGAAAACACCTCTTTTGTCCATGCAGCTGTTGTGGATCAACTTGGTAACAGACTCTCTCCCTGCGATTGCTCTGGGAATGGAAGCAGTGGAAATGGATGTAATGAATCACCCTCCGAAACCGAAGAACGAAGGGATCTTTGCGCATGGTCTGGGGGTGCGTGTTGTCTTGCAGGGGGTTATGTTTGCGGTTCTGTCGATGTGTGCTTTTGTACTGGGGGAACGAGCTTCCGGCACGTTGGCGGGTGGTCAGACCATGGCATTTATGGTCCTTGCTTTATCACAGGTGATACAGGCTTACAACATGAGGTCAGAGCATTCCCTGTTTAAGATCGGGGTCTTTACAAACCACAAACTGAACTGGGCCTGCCTGCTTTCCATCGCGTTGATTGCCCTCGTACTTTTTACACCCGTTCGGACCTTCTTTGAACTGATTGCATTACCCACTTTTGCTTATCTTCAGGGCATTGGTTTGGCATTGATCCCGGTAGTAGTTATGGAACTTTCAAAAAGGTTTGGATTGATAAAGCATCAACATTAAGGGGAATTTTGTTTAGTTTATATGATTCCCTATGGCTAAATGATAGATCCCATAGATCGGACGAAATGATATATTGAAGTTGAGAAAGGAAAAAGGCCTTGAGGAAGAAATGGTTTCGCCAGATTCTAAGACGGCGGATCTTAGTAATTTTGTTGCTTTTACTGCAGGGGGTAGTTCTTTTTGAACTGATTACCAATACCAGCCAGCTGATACGTTGGGTTAATATGCTTCTCAGTGCAGCCAGTTTTCTGGCTGCACTGAAGATTGTCAGCTCAAGGGATAAGCCGACCTATAAACTTCTATGGGTATTTCTGATCCTGAGTTTCCCTGTGTTTGGAGGGATTTTTTATCTGCTGGTTTATCTCCAGACCTCACCACGCTTTATCAATAAAAAATTGCCTAAGATTGAGGAGGAAAGCCGGATAGCTCTGAATGATAACGGAGAAGGATATAAGCAGGCTTATCAGATGGCTTCGGATTATGCTGTACAGTTGCGTTATCTGCAGAAACAGGGATTTCAGGTTTATGAGCATACATACTGCGATTATCTTTCTCCTGGAGAGAAGGTATTTGCGGCTTTGATACCAGAACTCAAAGCCGCGGAGAACTATATTTTTTTGGAATTCTTTATTATTCAAGAAGGGATCATGTGGGATACGATCCATGATATTTTAAAGGAGAAAGCAAGTCAAGGAATTTTAGTCAGGGTTTTGTATGATGACATAGGAAGCTTTCTTACGCTTCCTAAGGATTATGCAAAACAGTTAGAGGGAGAAGGAATACAGTGCAGCGTGTTTAATCCATTTCGACCAATCCTCTCATCTTTGCAAAATAACAGGGATCACCGAAAAATTATTTCGATAGACGGTAAAGTGGCGTTTACAGGAGGCTTTAATTTGGCAGATGAATACATAAATGCTATAGAAAAGCATGGGTATTGGAAGGATGCTGGACTTATGCTGAGAGGAGAAGCTGCGTGGAGCTTGACGGTTATGTTTCTGCAGATGTGGAGTCTTTCCAATCATATGCAAGAAGACTTCTTGAAATATTTTCCATGGGGTAATGCAGGATGCCCGGAAAATTCGGATGGATTTGTACTCCCCTATTCCGATAAGCCTTTGGATCGGGAAAACATTGGAGAACATGTATATCTACAGATTATCAACCGCGCAAAAAACTATGTTTATATCAATACGCCGTATCTGATTATCGATGACAGTATGGTTTCAGCTCTGTCATTGGCTGCAAAAAGCGGGGTAGATATACGGATCATTACGCCGCATCACTGGGACAAGTGGATTGTCCATATGACCACCCGCTCTTATTATCCGGCGCTTTTGGAAGCCGGAGTGAAGATATATGAATACACTCCTGGTTTTATCCATGCGAAAACTTTTGTATCGGACGATAGGATCGCCACCGTAGGAACAATCAATTTAGACTATCGCAGCCTTTACCTTCATTTTGAATGTGGGGTATGGATGTGGGGAAATCGGGTGATAAATCAGGTAAAGGATGACTTTTTAGGCACTTTGAATGAGTGTCAGGAAATTACTATGGAATCATGCAGGCATGGTGTTATATTTAGGGTCTTCCAAGAAATTTTGCGATTATTGGCACCATTATTTTAAGACAAGGAAATGATGAAAAACGATAACTAATAAGACAGAAATGGAATGCAGGAGATGAGTAAGTGAAAAAGAGAATTTTGCTCATCAGTGAAGATTGTTTGTTAGACGAAATTAAAAATATGCTTGAAAATAGAGATGTATATATTGATGATGTTTCTACATTAGAAGAAGGCTTTAAACGGTTATTAAAATGCTATTATTTCCTGGTGGTTTTTAACATCTCGTTCCAAGAGAAACAGAATATGAATATGTTGATAGAAGTATGTCAAACAAGGTCAGTACCACTTCTTATTATGTCTGGAATAATTAACCCTGTACATAGGATAGAAGTATTAAAAATGATGATAGGAAAGTCGATCGAATTAGAATCAGAAATATGTGAGCGATATGTGAAATCACGGCCTTTATTATGTTCCTACATGAAGAGAAATAAACAATGCAAAAAGTGCTATATATTGACGTTTAATGTGGATTTATCTATTGACCCAATCAGCAGACAGGTATCATTAAACGGAGAAGAGCTTCAGCTTACAAGAAAGGAATTTGATCTTCTGTTTTGTCTGGCAAGTCATGCGGGTCAGGTACTTAGCCGTGAGCAGCTGTATCAGATGGTGTGGGATGAAAATTCCGCTTATAATGTAGATGAAACAGTAAAGGCCCATATAAAATCGCTCAGGAAAAAGCTGACACCTGCGGGAGCTGAGTATATAAAAAATGTGTGGGGAATCGGGTATCGATTCTCCGCAGATGAGAATAAGGAGCAGTCGTAGCAAGTTTGCCGCGGCTGCTTTTAAATTCCCTAAGATTTCTCTGTTTCCACCCCTGAAAATTCCCTATTCCTTGGTATTCTGATACCAGATGGAAACCCGTCAAAAAAAACGGTATTTTGACGGGTACATATGTCATGCTTATAAAGGTTCCCTCGGATACCGTCGGTATCAGGAGGGATATTTTAATGCGATGGAATAATACCGCGCCGCTGCTGATCAAAAGCAGCGAAATTCTATTACAGCTCACCTAAACAGGCTGAACGGTGAACAGCCAAAAAAATTGATGCTTCTTCTGCCGATTTTTGCGGCAACAGAAGCGAACCAACAGAACATGTAAAACAGGAAAAGAACGACTGTACAGAGAAAGAAAGCTGTATAGCCGTTCTTTTTTGCTTCCTACAGCGGGAACCACGGTGCCGTGGCCCGCCGCTTGTCCTTCGTTTTCGCGCAATTCGAGAATGAAGGAGGATAAGCAATGGCAAAGCCATATAGGCTTCCGGACTTTAAAAAGCTTTATCCGGAAGCAAAAAGTGAAATTATTGCTGTGTTGAAGATATCAGAAAGAAAAATGCAGTATCAAGAATATGACCTCAAGAATGAACAGATCGTGATAGACATGGAAAAGCAGACAGTAACCGTTATTCCGAGCAGGGAAGATTCCTACGAGCGGATGAAAGAAGCAGATGTACAGTTCAGGGACGAAGGACCCGGACCGGAGGAACAGGCCATCCTCCGCATGGAGATCAAGCAGCTGTACAGGGCGATCCTGTGCCTGTCGGAGGATGACCGATATCTGATCGTTCAGCTCTACTTTGAGGAGCGGACGGAGCGTTGTCTGGCGAAAGAATTAGGATGTTCCCAGAATGCTGTCAATAAGCGGAGACAAAACATTTTAAAGAGATTGCGTCATCTGATGGAAAATTTTTAAGAAAAATTGTTTTCGTGGGTTGTCAAACCGGTCTGCCAACGTGGAAGTAATTGAGAGGGTCAATTTCCCTCATCCGCTCCTTGAAAAATACCGTTCATGACGGTCATATCCGGAAACACAGATACTTTAGCTGTTCAAGCCCGAAAGGGAAAGCATCGCGGAGGATACGCGATGACCACCTGCAGGTAGTCAGAGTACTTGTTAAAAGAAAAGAATCAAAGGTGCAGAGCGGCAACTATCCATCCCAAAGCAGCCTCGGCCGGCTGCCTGCCATGACCTGAACAGCCTATCATGATACTTCCGCCCAGTCACAGCCCCGCAAGAAGCGGGATCACGCAATGAGGGCGGCTCGGAGAGATCCTCGGAGGGGTGAAATGCCCATGACGGCCTTAAGCCGGGGCCGGTCTGTGTTTACCGCCCAAGGGTGCATAAAGTGCATCCGGCTCCGGGGAGTAGTGTCGAATAGGAGCCACGCGAAGCGAAGAACAAGTAAGTTTCATATCAGAAACTACGGCGGCAGGTGTCCATACATGAAGGCAAAAACTTTTACAGTCTGATGTCGCCTGCCGCCGTCCTTGTGATATGAAACCGGAAAGGAGGTTCTGATGTGGGTATTAGAAAAGGTGACATCTACTATGCGGATCTGACACCCGTTATTGGCTCCGAACAAGGAGGAGTACGCCCAGTGTTGATCATTCAAAATGACGTAGGAAATCGATTCAGTCCTACTGTGATTGCGGCGGCGATCACCAGCCGGCAAGGGAAGCGTATCCTTCCTACGCATATTCGCTTAGAAGATGATCTGCAAGGACTGCATAACAATTCCATGGTTTTGTTGGAGCAGATACGGACAATCGACAGAACACGACTGCGGGAATACATAGGGCGATTGAATGTCAACACCATGCATGAGATCGACCATGCCATTGCGGTCAGCTTTGGCCTTGATGATATTTTGAAACAGGATGCTGCTTATGATAATGGAGAAGAGAGACGAGGAGGAATGAAGTGGAGAAGATAAAACAAGCATGGACCTATTGTGCCATTGATGCACCGGAAGATACCCATGGCACGCTGAAAGAACAGTTCAGACGGCTTTGTGATTATGCTGAACAGATGGAATTTGAAGCAGTAGGGAGTTCCAGTGACTGCGGAGGCAGACCGCTTATGAACCGTCCGGGATTCAGACATTTCATAGAGGCGGCGAAAGAGAGAAAAGCAAATGTCCTGCTGGTTGTAAACAGGAATTCTTTGTCCTGTTCTTCTATACAGCTGGCACAGATACAGGCTATGGCAGAATCTCTAAACGTAGAGATATGGTCGCCCCAGGAAGGTAGGATATTTTAAGATATCGTTAGAAAGGGGATAGGGCTATGACATCAGATAGTAGAAAAATGATTCAGGATATTATGAATTCTGAAAGTATGGGTTATGCCTATGTGTATCCATTGGATGGCGGTCCCAGGAAGGAATACCTTATTTCCCTGGCAGCAGAGAATATGGCAAATTTTATTGGGAAAAAGGGATATGACGCAGAAAAAATAATTATCACGGATGTATTGGATCGTCTGGTAGTGAATACCAGCATGGTTTTTCTTGATACCTGTCCAGACCAGAAACTGTGCAGAAAGATAATTGGTTATCTGGCACCTATTCAGATGGGAGAAAAAGAATCCGGCGCTATTCTTGCGGTAAGCCGTAATACTGCAGATGAATACTTCCAAGAGGAAGATCAGATGGTAACAATGGCAGAGATGGGGATGTAATAAATTATTGAAATGAAGAGGTGACAATATGGTGTGGGTGCTGGGAATATTGCTGGGGTTGATAGGTGGATTTATTGTACTTCTGTCGATAGCATTTCGTATTGCGGGAAGCTACCAAATAGACTGAAGGATTTTGTTGGTAGTGCTTGGATAAAAGAAATAAAAAGGGCCTAATTTCAGTGGTCTTTGTGAATAGCTATATGGACGTTTACGCAATATACTGTGTATAGCGTTAGAGGAAAGGAGAGGGTAATGTGGCAAGATATATCGTAGATTCGCAGATGGAAAACCACGAAAAATATTACTTTATTCGTGAAGTGGAAAGCCAGGATATCGTACTATTACCCACCAAGTACCTGATGCATAAAAAGAGATCAAGGCTATCCCCAAATACAGTCAGAAGAAGTGCTGGAGCAATTTCTTATTATCTGAATTATCTGGACGAATATTCTCTTAGACTGGATGATATATGGGAAATGAAATATGACAAACAGCAGGAACATTTTACAGATTATTTAATATGGCTGCAAGCCGGACTACATAGTGGGGATAATCTCAAAAAGAATCCGTGTAATGAAACATGTAATGCATATTTGAAAGAGGTATTCCGATTTTATGGATTCGCCGGACGACAGGATGAACCCGCGAAACAATTAAAGGTTCTTTCAGATATGAGAATTATTGTAAATAATTCTGTGGGCGTAAGAAGAACTATACATCGGAATAGTTTTCACGGGTATTTACAGGAAAAAGGGCATATAGGAAAAACCATCGAGCAGGATAAGATTGTGAGGCTATTAAAGGCATGTGCCAATTGCCGCGATCAAATCCTGCTTTTATTATTAGCAGAAACAGGGTTTCGCATCGGGGAACTCTTGGGAGTCAGGTATGCGACAGATATTGATTATGAGAGGCATTTATTATATGTCAACTTCCGTGAAGATAATGAAAATGAGGCCAGAGCAAAAAATGCAGAGTATCGGAAGGCCAAAATCAGCGATGCTACATTTGAAATCCTGCAATTCTATATGGAGGAATATCAAGACCTTATCTTTCAACAGGAGTATCTGATTATTAACATTGCCGGGAACTATGCGGGAAAGCCTATGCAAGATACAGGTGTGTATGCCTTAATGGAGCGTTTGCAAAAGAAAACAGGGATAAAGGTAACTCCTCATATGCTTCGTCACTATTTTGCAAACGCCAGAAGAAAAGCGGGATGGAAACTGGAACTTATAAGCCAAGCACTGGGACATCGAAATATAGAGACAACGATGAGATATCTGAATATTTCAGATGAAGAGCTGATTGAAGTCAGTGAAAAATTTTATGGACAGCATCAATCCATATATGGAGTTGATAAGTTGCTTTAAGGAGGAAACTATGTGCCTGCATTAAGAATATTAAATACGAAACTTCAAGAAAAGCTGGACTACCTCCGCACTCAACTGACAAAAGGAAATGAAGCACCGAGTATAGGCTGGGAATATGCAGAGTACTACCTGGTAGAGGCAGGAATATATGATGTCCTGCTAATAGAAGAAAAAGATTTCTGTAACTATAAAGCCTTTTTAACAGAAACAGGCTGCTTTACAAAAAATCAGGTTTTTCAATTATCAGGATCTTTACGGAGGCTGAAGCAGGAACTTATCCAAAATGAATACGGAGAACTGATAAATGAAATTGAGCAGTGCGATACAGCTCAAAGTAAGCTGAAAGGGAATGTCAGGAACTTTTTGATACGCCAAGGGATACATCATATCAGAGAAGTGGATTATGGTATCCGGAAACTGTATGAAAGTGAATTAAAGAAAACAAAATCTTCGTCTAAAACTTTTGAGTATTTAAAAGTACTGGATCGAATCAAACAATTTGATATTAGAAAAGAGATGACAACGGTTTCAGGAAGAAACCGAATGCAGCTTAAATATGAAAAACAAGTGATGTTCCTTCCCTATATTCCAGATCAGGATCTGGCTGCAGAGTTTGAGTATATTCATGATAAGAGCGAATTGGTGTGGGACTTTAGCCGGAATGCATCAGAAAAGCTAAAGAGGCAGATCTTTCAAGTGTTATGTTATGCACTGGAAAATATAAAAGACGGCAAGGACCGTAGGGTTCGGTATCTGCTTCCTTTAAAGTGGCTGTACGAATTTTGTATAGAGAAAGAAATCGGAGATATCGAATGCCTTGAGATAGCTCAGATACAAGGGTTAGAAACAATTGTTGCAGGCAAAGTTGTCAATGTGAAAAACAGCATGCAGATTGTGGATAACAGCCGCAAAATATTATTTGTGAGTGGACAGGAAATTCATTGGCATGCGAATGTTTGGTATCTGGAACGGTTCAATTTTGCACCGGAACGAATCAATCCGAGCAATCCTGTGTATCGATTTACATTTTATGAAGTGCTAAATTTGAGGAATCGGAAATTGCTACAGGAATATATGAGGTATCAGGTGGGTATCAGTAACCTGACAATCAATAATATTAGAAGCCAGCTTATCTATATAAAAAAGTTTTTGATCTATTTTGATGAAATGGAATCTATATGCCGAGTTACAGATGAGCAGATAGGTGAATATTTTAGATCAATTATAGCTGAGGGAAATAAGGCGGAGACAGTAAACAGACAGATATTTGATGTTTATAAGTTTTTCCAATATCTAAATGTCAAAGGATATATTAAAAAGCAGGTCTTTGATCCTGGCTATTATAGTTTAAAAGTCCATCCTTATCATCATGACCGGAGTGTTCGAGAAGATGAGTGCATGGAGATTTTAAATAAGCTGAAATACTTTCCGGAAGTCCAACGATTGATTTTTTTAAACCTATGGGCAACCGGATTGCGGATCAGCGAAGTTTGTACTCTGAAAGGGGGTGCTTATTACTGGGATGGAGAAGATGCTTGGCTCAAAGTATATCAGATTAAGATGAAAGCGGAGAAGATGATTCCAATATCGTTGGTGCTTTATCGGATTATGAAGATTTATATAAAAAAGCATCACATTAAGACTACGGAATTCCTTTTTAAAGCACAAGATGGAGGTGCATATCGGACGGGAACATTCCTCAGTGGCTTTAGATCAAACTGTAAGAAATATGGTGTGTGCCTTTCCGGAGATAAATTTAAAACCCATGATTACAGGCATACCCTGGCAAGCGGCCTTTATGATAATGGAGTATCTATTCAGACAATACGCGATTATTTGGGTCATAACAATGAAAATATGACGAAGCAGTATATAGACTATGTGCCAAAGAGGATAGAGCAAGCCAATACGGATTATTTTAGACAGCCTGGTAACGCCCTTGCAGCTGGGATTATGCCGAAAAAGAGAGGTGAGAAAACTGGAAAATAAGATACATATCTATGAGCTGGATTGTTATATCAATGCTACAGAAGAACAGAAATCAAAAATGCGGATTCGAAAAGAACGTTACTTTGATTTAGATGGATTACCATCGGAAGAGGTAAAGAGCCTGCTGGAGGATTTCATTTGGGAGAGAGGAAAGAGGCTTGCGCCAAGCAGCTTGGCTTCTGAAATCCTTTATTATAATAATATCCGTCACTTCCTGATCGACAAAGATATTAAGGCGCTTAGATATAAAGATGAGAACAAAATCATTCTGCAGTTAAAAAGCTGGATGCTTGAAAAAGGATATGCTCTCACGAGTAATAAATACCGGGAAATTTCTGGAACTACAGCTTCAGAAACTCCAAATATGGTTAAACATATGAAAAAGATTCTGGAGTATTCCCAAAAGAATGATGAATGCTTAGAACAGGATAGGGATATTTGGCGGCTGGATAACTTCGACTTCCCCCTTCGGGCAAATCCGATAAGGAATGTAAAGACTATAAATTTTAAGCCGATCAGTCAAGAGGCTATCCGTAAGGAAGTTAAAGCGGCAATTTTTATGCATTTAAAATATGAAGCATTAGGAACCATTCTTGCTGAAATGACAGCGACCAAGAGGTTTTGCAAATACCTGGCTTTAAGGCACATGGATATGCAATCCTTACTGGATTTAACGCGAGATATCATAGAAAAGTATTTGATCTATCTCCAGACCGAGGCAAAAGACAGGAAAAATTATCGTACTGATTTATATAGCTTAAGGCGGGTAATAGAAGATGTTGGTAATCATTATGACAGACAGGACATTAAATGTTTATTTATAAGCAATGATTTTCCCAGTACGCCGAGATACCTGTTTCGTTTCTACTCGGATGAAACCATAAAGCGATTGAATGAATATATCTTCCAGATGGATGAGCAAATAGCCAGAGCGCTGATTCTTCACCAACTGCTGGGAACAAGGATATCAGATACGCTTACGCTGAAAACAGACTGTTTGAGTATTAGAGAAAATCGGTATTTTATAAGGATTGAGCAGGTAAAATCAATCACATATGAAAAAGCTATTAGTGATGAAGTGGCCCGGCTTATTATAAAAGCTATTGACTACACGGAACAGCAGTATGGGAAAACAGAATACATTTTTGTAAAGAAGGATGATCCATCTAAGCCGTTTCAATATAGCATGCTTCAGAATCAGGTTATGAAACTGATTAGGAGAAACGATATACGGGATGAGAACGGGGAGCTGCTAAACTTTGGGACCCATATGTTCAGGCATTGCTATGGAAAAAAATTAACAGAGATGCATATCGATGACTGGATGATCGCAAGGCTCCTGGGACATAAAACTTTGCAAAGTGTATCTTATTATCGCAAAATCGGGAATAAAATGATGGCAGATGAAACACGGGCAGCCAGGGAAAGGATTGATATGATTTTGCTGGATATTGTGAAGGAGTGGGATGGCTATGAAATATGACAAGATGATAGCCGTGAACAAAGCAGAGAGTGAGAAGAAAGTTGAGAAGGCCATACAGGCGATAGAGGATATGAGATCCAGAGGTGTTCAAGTTTCTGTGACAGAACTAACTCGTTGTACGGGCTTATCCAGAGGTTTCTTTTATAAAAATATGTTAGTACGCCAGAAGTTGGACGAAGTTACTAAGCAATTTTCGCCAATTAGAGAAGGGCAAACGGTGCGGGATCAATTTGTAAGAGATAACAAACTACAGGCTATCAGGGAAGATTTTGGAAAGTCTGAAGCTGAAAACCAGAGGCTGAAACTTGAAAATGCGAAGCTTGCTCAAAGGTGTACGGATCTTCAAAAAGAGGTAGACGCATTGAAAAAACGGTTGGATCGAAAAGAAATTGCTTTACTGAAAAAAATATAGGAGGAGCTAAAATTGAAGTATGATAAAATAGTTCGGATGAAGAAACAGGAGGCAAAGCAGAATTTAGAAATAGCCAGAATAGAGATTGAAAATATGCTTAAGTCAGGTGAGAGCATCAATGTAACAGCTTTAGCCAAAAGGGTTGGAGTTTCAAGAAGCTATTTTTACAGAAACAAAGAGGCAACTCGACTGGTGAATCAAGCATTAGAAAAAGAAGAACATATTTTAAAAGAGCATGCAGGTGTAGTACATATCCCGGAAGATATTGAAGAAAAGATTATTGATTTGCGAATAGAAATTATGAGACTTGAAAGTGAAAATGCAAAATTGAGAGAAATATTGAGGGATAACGGCTATGAAATATGATAAGATGGTATCTATTAATCGGGAGAAAAGCCAAGAAAAAATCGCTTTGGCAAAAAGAACTATTGATGAAATGCTTGAGAGAAAAGAAAAAGTCACAATTGCTGCTTTGGCGAGATATACAGGGTTATCGAAAGGATTTTTTTATAGTAATTCTGAAGCACGAGACGCTGTGAATAAAGCATTGTTACAACAGGGGGCATGTTATAATCCTAAACAAGTTATTGTGGATCGAGTAATGTCGGGCAAGATAATCACATTGAAGAAAATGATTAACTTTCAAAAAAGGACTATTAAACAATTAGAAACCGACATACAGGTGCTACAGGAAGAAAATGCGATGTTAAAAGGAAAGTTGGAAATACTACAGAAAAGCCTTGGTGAATCAAATGCGGGAAAAAATCAATAAAAATTGTCTTTAACTTTTTCAAAACTTTGAAATGTCATATATTGTATGAGAAAGGGGTATTGACAACAATATATTGATGTATTAATCTATTTAAAAATCTAAATATAAGGAAGGTGTTCGTAACGGAAAATACTTTAGACCTATTGGGGAAAGTGGTAGACAAGCTGAAAATTAAGGAATTAATAACAGTTCTTTTAATTGTGGGGACATTAATACTATTTGCTCCAGATAAATTCGTGGATATATTTGGACTTTTAACATGGAGAAATGCATATAGAAGTTATATCGGTGGAGTAGTACTGGTTTGTACTGTTTTTTGCCTTGTGTGGGTTGTTATATGGGTTAGGAATAAGATTTTTTTCTCTGAACTGGCGTATTTGAGAGTATCAAGAAATTATTTGAAAAAAATTATTTCAAATGATGAAAAGGAATTCTTAATTAAAAATTTCTATGATTATAATCAGAAAGAGTTTACAAGTACAGCCAAATTAGATATTACATCTGGAAAAGTACTATTATTGCAAAATGCGTATATTATCGCACCCGCTGCGCAAGCAATGGATAGTCCGAAGTATCGTGCTTACTGTATTCAGCCAAATGTAAGATTATATTTAAATAAAGCCATCAGAAAAAATAAAATTGTTGTGACAGCTAAAGGATACACTTGGAAAATTTAATTGCTATAGTACATGATTTTGAAATTGCAGGTACCTAATAAGGGCCTGCAATTTTAATGCTCATTTTTAGAAAAGAACACAATGAACGGCATTTGCATACTGTTAGAGGCAATATATTCAAGAAAAATCAAAGGCGGGGTGTATTTTATACTGGTTCTTATCGGCCTGGTCATTATTTTTAAGAGTCAGCTGACCAATCTTGTGAACACGATTTTCAGGAAAATCACTTCCAAGGCGGGATCGATTTGAAAAGGGAAGGAAAAGGTGTGCGGGGAGGATATATAACCATTTATCTGTCTCTTGTGACGGGAATCCTGCTGTCTTTCCTGCTGGTTGTAATAGAGGGTGTACGGATGCATACCATCCGTACACAGACAGAATGCGTGATGGATATGGCGATGGATTCCGCCCTGGCGGAATATCACAGAGAACTTCTGGAGCAGTACGATCTGTTTTTTATCGATATGTCTTATGGGGGAGGAAGCCCTTCATACGGCAATACAGAAACACACATCCAGCAGTATATGAATATGAATTTTCAGCCGGCAAAACTGTTTGAGATTCCGGTTGGAAAAGATCTGACAGGGCTGTATGCACAGGATGTGGTGCTGCTTAAGGCTTCAGTGGCATCAGACGATGGAGGAGCGGTCTTAAGAAGGCAGGCTGTGGACTATATCAAACACAGATGGGGGCTGACTTATCTGAATCAGGCGGCGGTAAATGCAGGGCTGCTGGAAGGAAAAGGCCTTCTTGACAGCGATGTGGAAAAACGGCGGCAGGAGACGGAGAGGGAAGTAAAGGATAAGATCTTACAAAAACAGTCCGAGGAAGAAGAAGACTGGGAGGGGCAGTCGGTGGAACTGCCGTCGGATGTGGTGAACCAGGCCAGAGGAGAAGGGATCCTGGGACTGGCTGCTGCGAATCCCGGAAGGCTTTCGCGTACGTCCATAGCGGTGGATGGATTATATTCGCACCGGGATAGGAGGATAGAAGGAACAGGCCTTCCGGATGGAAAGGAGGCCCCGGCCGGAATCCCGGGCGCCTGTCTGTTTCAGAAGTATATTATGGAGAAATGCGGCTGTTATGGAAAAGAAAAGGAACGCGCTTCTTTCTCCTATCAAGTGGAATATCTGCTGGAGGGGAAGGAAAATGACCTGGACAATCTGCGCGGGGTGGCTAATAAGATCCTATTGGTCCGAGAAGCGGCCAACATGGCGTATTTATTGCAGGATGGGGCAAAACGAAATCAGGCGGGGGCCACTGCTTCGCTGATAGCGGCCGTTCTTGGACTTCCGGAGCTTGCGGATCCGCTTGAACTGCTGATTCTTTTTGCCTGGGCCTATGCAGAAAGCGTACAGGATCTTCGGATCCTGTTTGATGGGAAAAAGGTTCCAATCATGAAGACCGCAGAAAGCTGGAACACCCCGTACAGCCAACTGTTGACTTTCCGAAACCATCTGGGAGACTATCATGGCGGACAGGAAGGAATGACTTATCAGGAATATCTGGAGGCCTTCCTCTATCTGCAGCCCATCGAACGGACGAGCGAGAGACTGATGGATGTCATGGAGTCGGATATACGGATGACGCCGGGAAATGGCAGCTTCCGAATGGACGGATGTGTGGATGCAATGACGGCAGAAGCATATGTGGAGAGCGGATATGGATATAGTTATCAGATAAAACGCGCTTATCAATATGAATGAAAAGGAGGTGAACCGGGATGCCCTTTTTCCCGCCGCATATAGTAGATAACAGCGACTATACTCAGAGAAAGGCCAATGATTTCCGAACGCATGATCACGCATGTCTTCATCCCTGCGGTCAGCAAGTCCGGACAGAATCGGGCGTTCTGCTGTCTGGCTGCAGGGTTTCCTGCTTAAAGAGACGTTATAAATATCCCCGAACCGGACGGGCAAAAAGGGTGTCCCGGTTCATCTCCTATTTTATTCCCGCGGAAGCGGCCGGTTCCATGACGGTGGAAGCCAGTCTGGCAGTTCCCATCTTCTTCTTTTTTACGGTCAATGTACTTTCCATGATCTTGTTTTTCCATACCTATGCGACCAATCTGGAGGAATTGCACCAGCAGGGCAGGCAGCTGTCCATGGCGGCCTATGCAGCTGGAGATATCCTGCCGGAGAATGAAATCATACAGCTGATGAAGCCTGCCAGACTGCAGCCGGCGGTGCCGGTTATCGGTTATTCCGGCACTACGATTGTAAGCTGCTGTTATATGCGGGCTTGGACGGGCTATGACGTGGAACATAAGGCGCCGGCGGAGGATGGAGAGGAATACGTCTATATCACAGAATATGGGGAAGTATACCACAGGGCCAGAAACTGCACGCATCTTGCGCTTTCCATAGAACTGGCCGGAGAAGAGGAAGTGGAGGGGAAGAGAAATCAGTCAGGAGAACGGTACAGGCCCTGTGAGAAATGCGGAGGAGAAGGATTGGGGATCGTATATATCACCAAAGAAGGTAACCGATATCATAATACGATTCACTGCAGCGGCCTGAAACGTTCTGTGCGCTGTGTGCCTCTGTCCGAGGCCGGATCAAGAACCGCATGCGGAAGGTGCGGATGAGCGGCAGCGGGGGAAGAACATGGAAAATGTATGTGGAATGGAAAAGGATGAAGGAAGAGACAGGATAGACGGTGTGAGAAAGGAGAACGCATATGGCGGAGAACATCATTATGTGCGGCTATTTGGGAATTTGTTCCTGCTATGACTGTAAAAGCAGACGTATTCCCCTATGGTTGCTGTATGTGGGAATTCTGCTGGGAACAGCCTATGCCGGTCTGATGTTTCTATCAGGGAGACTGACCTGGCAGGCGATTCTGACAGGGCTGGTTCCGGGAGGGATTATGCTTTTATACAGCCATCTAACGGAGGGAAAACTGGGAGGCGGGGATGGGCTGATGGTTATCTTTGCAGGGCTGTTTTGGCAATGGGAAAGCTGTACGGCGGCAGTGCTGGTGGCATGCTTTCTGACGTTTTGGGCGGCGCTTTTGCTGATACTGTCTGGAAAAGGGCACAGGAATACGCAGCTTCCTTTTGCACCGTTTTTGCTCGCTGGAATTGTGATTGTGTGGATAATTCAGAGTTTTTCGGGGGATGTATGTGTATAAATGGAAGATTACATAGAAAAAGAAAAGAGACGGACAGAAAAATATCTGAGAATGGAAGAAGCGGATTGTACTATAGATCTGCGGAAACAGCATATATGACGCTGGAAGCCTGTCTGATCGTGCCGCTGGCGGTGATTTTGATTGCCTGTCTGATGATTCTGGCCTTTTATCTGTATACAGTCAGTTTCCTGAATCAGGCGGCATATCTTTCCGCTTTCAGAGCCAGTCTGGAGGATACAGGGAGGGCGGACATTGCGCGGCAGGAAGTGGAGGCGCTTCTTGAAGAAGGCCTTATCCCGTTTCAGAATCTGGAAAAGGAAGTATCCGCCTCGCTGACCGTGGTTACGGTCAGAATTGAAGCGGAATTTACGGTTCCGGGAGCAGGAATCCTGCCTGTTTGGGACGGAAAATGGAAGATTGAGGCGAAGAAAAAAGCGCAGATCAGAGATGCAGTTGCGTTCATCCGTGCCCTGAGGAGGATTTCTTCATAAAAAGCGCTGATTTTTAAACCGATTGTTTCATCACTACATTTACAGAGGAAGGAAACGGAATGAAAAAGCCTGTTTATAAACGAGAGTTAAGCCATAGCTATCTGATTATGGAGGAGCTGCCCGAGGAAAAAAGGGGGCAGTACCAATACAGGATGATTCTGAAGAACAGAGTTCCGGGGCTGCTTCCGTGCAGCGAACGCTTTATGGAGGGAAAGACTTGCCTGTATTATGATATCAGTTCCCGGCAGTCCCTGGAACAGTTATATGTGTCGGCCGGCATCGGCCTGAATGAAATCAGAGGGATGATCGACAACCTGGCCCAGGTGCTGGATGCCATGGCGGAATATCTTTTGGAAGAACGCTGCTTGATCCTGAAACCGGAATATATTTATATGGATTTGGAAACGGAACAGCTTTTTTTTCTGTATTATCCATTTGCAGAAGAAGAGGGATCGGAAAGCCAGTATTTGAAAATTGCGGAATTTTTTCTGGAACATGTGGATCATAAACAGGAAATGGCGGTGAGCGCTGCCTATCAATTCTATAAGATGTCCAAAGCGAAAAATTTTACTGTGGTGAGCTTTCGCACTTATCTGGAAAAAGGAATGCAGGGAAAAAAGGACGCTGACAGAAATGAACAGGGTGGTATGGAAAAGGAATATGCAAGAGAATGGTACTTGGAAGAAGCGGAAAAGAAGGGCGAAACAGGAAACTTTTATGGAAAAGCGGTAGCGGAAGAAGGGATGAAGCCGGATTATGCATATCCATATGGCCGTGGAGAAACGGATTATGGGGAAGCAGAAGGAAACATCGCGTTGTTTCGGGATACGGCAGGCATCTACGAGTATCAGCTTAAGGAAGAAGAGGATACGGCAGGCAGAAAGGAAAATAGGATAAAAGGAAAAGCCGGAAAGAGGAAGGAACGAAAGGGAGAAATAAAAAAAGAAGGCGGAGAGAAAGGGAAAAATGGGAAAAAGGGAAGAATCGGGGGGATGATTGGCTTGGCTGTTACAGCCATAATTTTTCTGGGATTATGTGTCGTTATATGGTATCTGAAACCGGTGGAAGAACAGAAAGTTTTGTTTTTTGCAGGGCTGGCAGCGGATGGCGCCTGCCTGCTTCTGTTCCTATGGAAGGTAACTTCGGCAAAAGAAAATGAGAAGGCGGAAGAGGGGCGGAAAGAATGGGAAGAGGAGGAGAAAGGGAGCGCTTCGGCTTTCTGGGAAGAGTATACGCCGGTGGTCAGGGAGGAACTGGACGGCCCTACCGTATATCTGAGAGAGACAGGAAGCGGCAGGGAGGCGGATGATGGGGGAAAAATAAGGCCCAGATTAACGGGAAGCCCCGATGGCAGGGAGATGGAATATTCATTGGATCGGCTTCCGGTGATGGTGGGAAAGATGAAGAGCAGGGTTCAGCTGCTTCTGTCTGACGCATCTGTCAGCCGCATTCATGCCAGATTTGTGGAGAAGGATGGGAGAGTGGCTCTGATCGACCTGAATTCCACAAACGGAACCTTCGTAAACGGGATCCGGTTAGAACAGGAAGAGACGGTCATCTTGGAAAAGGGAGATGAAATCCTGTTTGGGAATGTGAGCATGCTTTATCAAGAATGAATTGGTCGGAGGCTGTCCGCCTGGGTTTTTATCTGCGTCTGAATGAAGGGCCCTGCAATGGAATGAAAGGCCCGGAATTGACAAGGGAGAAGGGAAGTGATAATCTGTTAATTATTGAGGGATAAAGCACCAAAGGGTAATGGGGGTGTCTATGCTGGCACAGCGTTATGATCAGGGAAAAAGGCGGAAAGCAGCAGGAATTCCATGGTGCAGCGCGGTTCTGACCGGAATAAATATCCTCGTTTTTCTGGCCTGTTACATATGGGGTGACTGGCTTTACGGGGAAGGCGCTTTCAGCGTACTGTATTTGATACATAATGGAGAATATTACCGCCTGGTTACATCGATGTTTCTTCATGCGGATATCAACCATCTGGTAAACAATATGCTTCTCCTATACTTCGGAGGAGAACTGGTGGAGAAGTCGATCGGCAGAATCCGTTATCTGATCCTGTTTTTTCTGTCAGGTATCTGCGGCAATCTCATGTCTGCAGGATATGAATTGTCCACGGGAGGGTTCTATGAATCCGTGGGAGCCAGCGGCGCGGTTTTTGGCCTGATCGGCGGTCTCCTTTATCTTGTGATTGCCAAAAAGGGATATGGAGCCCGGATTTCTATACAAAGGATGGTTTTGATGATCGCGCTGTCCCTGTATTCCGGTTTCCAGAGCCCGGTCGTGAATAATGCGGCGCATTTGGGCGGGCTGCTTGGCGGATTTTTACTGACCTTTATGTTGTGCCATATCGGAAAGAGATTCCGAATATAGAGAACCTGATGCTGAAAGGAGTGGAATGAGATGAAGGATGAGACTTGTATTTTCTGTAAGATTGCGAACGGTGAGATTCCTTCCAGAACGTTATATGAGGATGAAGAATATCGGGTGATTCTGGATCTGAATCCTGTGACCAAGGGGCATGCCCTGATCCTGCCGAAATGCCATTATGCGAATCTATATGAACTGCCGGAAGAGAAATGCGCCGGCGTGATGAAGCTGGCGAAGAAAATGGCTGTTCTGATGACGGAAAAGCTTTCCTGCAGCGGATTTAATCTGATGCAGAATAATGGGGAGTCCGCAGGACAGACTGTAAACCATTTCCACTTGCATTTGATTCCGCGCTATGATGATGATAATCAGAAGCTTGAGATGAGGCCAATGGGAGCAACACCGGAAGATCTGGATGAAGTCAGAACGATCATCTGCGGTTAATAGAACATAACGCTGTGATAGAATATGGCACCATGATAGAATAGAACGCCAGAGCAGGACGGATATAGCAGGGCTGAGCCCTGCGAATGATTCTTAACTGGATGCAGAAAGCTTCCCGGAACGATTCCAAACAGTCAGAAAGCGGCCGCATACATCAGGGACGCGGGCTGTTTGAAATCCTTCCGGGAAGCTTTGTTTCTGTAAACGCCATATTTTGGAAATGACAGGACAGTCTCTATTTTTGAGCTACGATGCTGTCCAGCAATTCCGTAATCGTTTTTGCAGCATTCATCTGCTGGCTGCTGTTCATGGCGCTGATATAAAGCTGCCGGTTAAAATAAAGTTCCTGTACTTTTTCAACGAGCAGTTCCGGACTCAGATAATCTTCGTCAATAACCATGCTGAACCCCTGGGATTCAAAGGAACGGGCGTTCAGAATCTGGTCTCCGCGGCTGCCTGCTGAAAGAGGGATCAGCAGATTGGGCTTTTTGAGAGCGAGCAGTTCGCAGATTGCATTTGCCCCGGCTCTGGAGACAACCACATCAGCCATAGCGAACACATCCTTTAATTCCGATTTCAGATATTCAAACTGCATATAGCCAGGACGGTTCAGGAGCAGATTATCAATCTTCTCATGTCCGCACAGATGCACCACCTGAAAATCTTCGAGAAGTTTGGGAAGGGCTTCGCGGACGGTCTGATTGATGGAAGCGGCCCCGAGAGAACCTCCGATGACCATGAGTACAGGCTTATTCGCGCTGAAATGGCACAGATCAAGGCCTGCCAGTTTGTTGCCCTTGGCCAGCTCTTCCCGAATGGGAGAACCGGTCAGCACGGCTTTCTCCGGAGGAAGGCTCTGCATGGTCTCCGGGAAATTGCAGCATACCTTACGCGCTACAGGAATACATAATTTATTCGCAAGCCCGGGCGTCATATCGGACTCATGTATCACGCAGGGAATTTTCAGGGAAGCGGCGGCGCGTACCACGGGAACAGCGACAAAGCCGCCCTTTGAAAAGACAATATCGGGCTGAATGTTCTTCAGAATCCGCCTGGCTTCTCCATAACCCTTTATAACCCGAAACGGATCCGTGAAATTTTTGAGGTCAAAATAACGGCGGAATTTACCTGTGGCGATGCCATAATAGGGAATCTCATAATCCTCTATCAGCTTTTTTTCCATTCCTTCATAGGAACCGATATAAGTGATCTCATAACCGAGCTGTCTCAGTCTGGGCAGCAGGGCGATGTTAGGTGTGATATGCCCGGCGGTTCCTCCGCCGGTGAGAACGATTTTTTTAGGCATAGCGGCTCCCCCGGCGTAATTACATCATATTCGCGTTCTGATCTCCTGCTTCCTGTGCGGATGCATCATTCGCAACCATGGATTCCAGGGCGACAGCCAGCTGATCCGGGCAGGATGTTGGCTTGAATCCGCAGCGGATGCCTCTGAGCCTGGAAATGGCATCTTTCGCATGCATTCCTTCCACGAGCCTTGAAATGCCCTGGAGATTGCCGTTGCAGCCTCCTGTAAATGCGACCGATTTAATGATATCGCCATCCATTTCGATGTCGATAAAGCTGGAGCAGGTTCCCTTCGTTTTGTATCTCATAATCTTTCTAACCTCCTGCCTGCGTATTTCCACAGGCGTAATCATGCAAGAACTGCAGAATACGCTTCATTCCGCAGCTGCAAGGACTTCTAAAACCAATATACGAATTATATCAAATATCCCCTTTTGTTGCCAGTATTTTCACAAGAAATATCGTTCCATGCCGCTTTTGGAAGAAAAGGCGCGCAATTTCGCGGCGAGATCCCGTCCTGCCGGTATTGTGAGCGCCAAAAGGGGCTTCTATAATAGGACGTATCAAAAGCTGCAGCAGGCAGAAACGGAGGGTATTATGACAGCGCTTCTTGAGAATAAAGAATTGGTGGCTATGACAATTATATTGCTGGCATTGAGCATCTTATGCAGATTTGTTACAGGAATTTTTTTGAATTCCCTGATTCGGGAATCTGAGAATATGTCCACGACGCAGAACCGGCTTCTGAAACAATGCAAAGTGAAGTTCCGGAATTGTTATAAACTCAATGATGGGGTTCCCAATATCCCTGTTTTTGTGGACAAGTTTATGGGAAAAATCCGAGTGGGAAGATTCTCGCTAGATGGGCTGTCGCATCTGTCAGGTCAGCTGATGCTTCTGTCCATTCTGGCGGCCGGAATTGGAGCCTGCCTGGGCATTATCAATGGAAAGGGACTGGGTGAGATCCTTCCATACTATCTGATCAGCTTTTTGGGGCTGTATCTGTATTTCAGCATATCAGGCCTTGTGGATCTGGAGGGAAAGAAAGAACTGCTGAAAGTGAGCCTGACGGATTATCTGGAAAATCACATGGCTGCACGGCTTTCTGTTTTAGAAGAATCTGAGTTGGCTGCGGAAGGCAGAAGTTCCAAGTCCGCGGAAAAAACCGAAGCGCATGCCGGACGGAAAACATCCAGGCGGGCGAAGATGCAGGCAGATGAGACGGAAGGAGGCCGGAAGGAAGGCGCGCAGGGGCAGGAACAGGCCGCGGCGCAGGCAGTGATGGCGCAGGCATCTTCACAGACCGCTGCAGGCGGGGAAGCAATGGTCCAAAAGGGGATGATGTCCCAGACGAAGAGTGCAGCGGAGAAGAGGATGGAAGAGCAGGTCTTTACCAAGAATCAGGAGAAAGAACTGGAAGAACTGCTGAAGGAGTTCTTTGCATAAAGCAGCAGCCGCTATGCAGGGTGTTCTCCCGCCTGGCGGCTGAACTCCGCCCTTGCGGGCGTCAAACAACGCCGCCAGGACGCGCGGGAGAACGCCCTGCATAGCAGCGCAAGAAACAGCACGATTTTCTCACAGGCTTGCGGGAAAAGAAGGACAGCCAGGTTCCGTGGCACCCTCGATGCGTGAAGCGGCCGCAGGAAGCCTTTGCCGTATCCCGTGCGAAGCGGGAAGGAGCAAGGAGGCAGGATGAGGGGGGCATAGTGGCTGCTGCTTTATGCAATTTTTTCAGATAAGCTTGAAAAGCCGGCGGGACTTTGCTACACTGGAAACGGTTTTATAGCGATTGTTTGCCGCAGATGCGGCAGAATTGGAGGAAAAAGATGAGCAAAGTGACGTTTGACTATTCCAAAGCGGCGCCTTTTATCAGCGCGCATGAAGTGGAATTTATGAAGAAACAGGTATGCGATGCCAAAGAACTCCTGGTATCCAAGACGGGGGCGGGCAATGATTTCCTGGGATGGATCGATCTTCCTGTTGCCTATGATAAAGAAGAGTTCGCCAGGATCAAAAAAGCTGCCCAGAAGATTCAGAGCGATTCAGAAGTGCTGCTTGTAATCGGTATCGGTGGTTCCTATCTGGGAGCAAGGGCGGCGATTGAATTTTTAAGGCATAGTTTCTATAACTGTGTGAGCAAAGAGGTCAGAAAGACCCCTGAGATTTATTTCGTAGGGAATTCCATCAGTTCCACTTATATCAGACATCTGATCGATGTGATCGGGGATCGGGATTTCTCCATCAACATGATTTCCAAATCCGGAACTACGACGGAGCCTGCTATCGCGTTCCGCGTATTCAAGGAGTTGATGGAAAAGAAATACGGCAAAGAAGAAGCGGCAAAGAGAATCTATGCGACCACGGACCGTGCGAAGGGATCCCTGAAGGGGCTGGCTACTGAGGAAGGTTATGAGACCTTTGTGGTGCCGGATGATGTGGGCGGACGCTTCTCCGTGCTGACAGCAGTGGGCTTGCTTCCGATCGCGGTGAGCGGAGCGGATATCGATAAGCTGATGGAAGGCGCGGCAGAAGGACGCAGACTGGCGCTGGAGTCTGAATATGAGTCAAATGATGCGCTTCTGTATGCTGCCATCCGCAATATCCTTCTGAGAAAAGGAAAATCTGTGGAGATCCTGGCTAACTACGAGCCCAGCGTACATTATGTATCCGAATGGTGGAAGCAGCTTTACGGCGAGAGTGAAGGCAAGGATCAGAAGGGAATTTTCCCGGCCAGTGTGGATCTGACGACGGATCTGCATTCCATGGGACAGTTCATCCAGGACGGCGCGCGCATCATGTTTGAGACGGTGATCAATGTGGAGACTTCCAGAGAAGAGATCATCATAAATGAGGAAAGCGTGGATCTGGACGGACTGAACTATCTGGCAGGAAAGAGCGTGGATTTTGTGAATAAGAGCGCCATGAACGGAACGATCCTGGCACATACGGACGGGCAGGTTCCGAACCTGATGGTGAACGTTCCGGAAGTGAATGAATTCTATCTGGGAGAACTGTTCTACTTCTTCGAGTTCGCCTGCGGCGTGAGCGGATATCTGCTGGGCGTGAATCCGTTTAATCAGCCTGGCGTAGAAAGCTATAAGAAGAATATGTTCGCCCTTCTTGGAAAGCCCGGATATGAGGCGCAGAGAGAAGAGCTGTTAAAGAGACTGCAGTAATAAAAACTGTCCCATGGCAGACAATGGGGTAGCTGGTTTGCTTCGCAGTAGAAAAAGGCATCCGCAGAGGATGCCTTTTTTATACGGCGGGGAGGAATGTTTCCGCTTCTTAGGATTGTGTTAGTTTCAGATAGTTTTAGGCTAGAATCCCATGGAAGTTCCCGGGTATAATAGAGAAAATAACTGGAAAGGAATCAGGAGATGGAGGGCTGCTATATGCTAAACAATTACAAACTTCCGGCAAATCCGGCGGCAAGGGAAGAAAATATCGTGAGAGGGGAAACGTATCGGTTCACGTTTCTGACAGAAGGCTTGGTGAGGCTGGAATACAGCGAGGATGGCTGCTTTGAGGATCGTGCGACGCAGACGGTGCTGAACCGGGATTTTCCCTGTGTGGATTATCAGGTAAAGGAGACGGAGGAAGAATTGACGTTCGTCACCCGCCGGATGAGAATCAGTTATGATAAGGGGCCTTTCACGCCCAGAGGGCTGAAGATTCAGGTGTATGGGACGACGGCAGGATGGGGAAACGTGTGGCATTATGGGGATGAGCTGCGGGATCTGCGCGGTACGGCAAGAACTCTGGATACAGTAGATGGAGCATGCGAACTGGGCCATGGCCTGATTTCCAGGGATGGCTTCTCGGTGTTGGATGATTCCGTTTCATTGGCTCTGACGGAAGAGGGGTGGGTGGTCCCCAGGAAGAAGGGAAGCTTGGATCTGTATTTCTGGGGATATGGCGGAGATTATCTGGAATGCCTGAAGGATTTCTACTATCTGTGCGGCAAGACACCCATGCTGCCCAGATTTGCCCTTGGAAACTGGTGGAGCCGTTATTACGAATACACGGAGGAAAGTTATCTGGAACTGATGCGCCGGTTTGATGAGGAAGGGATCCCCTTTTCTGTGGCCGTGATCGATATGGACTGGCATCTCGTGGATATCGATCCCAAGTATGGGAGCGGCTGGACCGGATATACCTGGAATAGGGAATTGTTCCCCGATCCGAAGCGTTTTATGGACAAGCTCCATGAGCGCGGGATGAAGATCACGCTGAACGTGCATCCGGCGGATGGGATCCGTGCGCATGAGGAAATGTATGAGGCCATGGCCAGAGAACTCGGAAAGGATATCTCCAAAGAGGAGCCGGTGGCGTTTGAGATTGAGAATCCGGCGTTTCTGTCGGCTTATATGAAATACGTCCATCATCCGCTCGAGGAACAGGGCGTGGATTTCTGGTGGCTCGACTGGCAGCAGGGGGGCATTACCAAGGTGGAAGGCCTGGATCCGCTTTGGATGCTGAACCATTTCCACTTTCTGGACAGCGCGCGGGATGGAAAACGTCCCATGACCTTCTCCAGATATGCAGGGCCCGGTTCACACAGATATCCCGTTGGATTCTCAGGGGACACGGTGATTACCTGGGAATCTTTAAAGTTCCAGCCGTATTTTACCAGTACGGCATCCAATATCGGTTATGGCTGGTGGAGCCATGATATCGGCGGACACATGAACGGGTATAAGGATGATGAACTGGAGGGACGCTGGTATCAGCTTGGCGTTTTCTCGCCTATCAACCGTTTGCACAGCACCAAAAATGAATTCAACGGAAAAGAACCCTGGAGGTTCAAGACGGAGATCCGTTATATGATGGATGCCTTCCTGCGTCTGCGCCATGCCCTTGTGCCCTATTTATACACGATGAATTACAGGGCATATGCCCAGGATACGCCGCTGATTCTGCCAATGTACTATCAGGAACCGCTGAAGGCGGAGTCCTATGAGGTTCCGAATGAGTATACTTTTGGTTCGGAATTGATCGTAGCGCCCATCACTTCGCCCCGCATCGCGAAGCTGAATGTGGCAAAGGAGAAGGTATGGCTGCCCGAGGGGCTTTACATTGACTTTTTCAACGGAAGGCTCTATGAGGGAGGCCGGATGCTGGATATGTACCGCGGAATAGATTCCCTGCCGGTGCTGGCGAAGGCGGGAGGCATCGTTCCCATGCAGGAGGAGACGGATACCCGGTCGATCAATCGGAACCCGGAAAAACTGCGGATCAGGATGTTCGCCGGGGCTGACGGAAGCTTTGTCCTTTATGAAGATGACAATACGACCTGCGATTACGAGAAAGGAATCTGCGTCAGAACCAGGATGGAGCTGATATGGGAAGGAGAGCAGAAGATCCTTCTGCACGCGCCGGAAGGAAATACGGAATTGCTTCCTGAGAAGAGATCCTATACAATAGAATTGTACGGCTGCACACAGGCAGGCGTCCGCTGCAGGGCGGGAAGCGAGGAGCTGGATGCGGAATGCGCATATGATGACCGGAAGAACTGTCTGAGGATTTCGCTTCCGGAAGAAGAGAGCGGGAAGGAAATCGTTCTGACCTTTGACAGGCCGCTTCTTTTGGCGGAGAATAAAACGGCAGAGGATATTTATGATTTCCTGGATCAGGCGGAAATCGAGTTCGACTGCAAGACGCGCATCAATGAATTGGTGCGAAGCGGCAGGTCGGAACTGGTAATCATAAGCCAGCTGCAGTCCATGGGTCTTGCAGAGGATCTGGTAAAGTGCATTTCAGAGATGCTCACAGCCTGCAGCCTGCACAGATAAAACAGGAAAGATAGGAGATTGATATGAAAATCGTAGTGCTGGACAGAAGCAGTGTGGGTGTGGATGTTTCCATAGAACCGTTTGAAAAATACGGAGATGTGACGTACTATATGACAACCAGGAATGAAGAGGCCGCTGAACGGGTGAAGGATGCGGATATCATCATCGTGAACAAAACGCCGATGAATGCGGAAATCCTGGATGGCGCGCCGCATGTGAAGCTCATTTGTGAATTTGCCACGGGCTATGACAATATCGATCTGGATTATTGTACGAAAAGAGGGATCACGGCGGTGAATGTGGTCAATTATTCCACCGCTGCCGTGGCCCAGCATACGGCGGCTTTGGCGCTGTATCTCATGGAGAAGCTGCGTTACTATGACGATTATGTGAAGAGCGGCGCCTATGCTGCGCAGCCCTCTTTCGCCCATTTTGGGATGCCGTTTGGCGAATTGGACGGAAAAGTATGGGGAATTGTGGGAATGGGAAATATCGGACGGCGGGTGGCCGCGATTGCGGAATCCTTTGGGTGCCATGTGATTTTCTATTCCGCTTCCGGAAAGAGCAGCTGCACGGAATACGAACGGGTGGATTTTGATGAGCTTTTGTCCCGGGCGGATGTGCTCAGCCTCCATTGCCCGCTGAGCGACCGCACGAGAGGTTTGATCGACTATGAAGCTTTAAAGAAAATGAAGCGTTCAGCGATCCTGATTAATGTGGCCAGAGGCGCGGTGGTTCAGGAGGACGATCTGTACAGAGCGCTGAAGGAAGGGCTGATTATGGGAGCCGGTCTGGATGTGCTCGGCAGAGAACCGATCGCACAGGACAGCCCGCTTCTTCAGATCCAGGACAGCTCCAGGCTGGTGATCACGCCCCATATGGCCTGGGCGAGCGTGGAAGCCAGAACCCGGCTGGTCACGGAGACCTGCCGCAACATCGAAGCTTTCCTGAGGGGAGAGGCGAGGAATGTGCTGAATCCCCGCTGAACCGGAGCAGATTTCCAGTGCAGCCCCGCGGCCTGAGAAGCGAAAAGCGATTCAGGCTGCGGGGCTGCAGTGAGGATAGGCTCTTTATTCTGCTATGAAACAGTCTGCATAAAACGCCGTATTCCGGTCAATTTCCCCTGTGTCGAGGATCACTTCTTCGCCCACGCGTTCAAAAGGAATTTCCTGGCCGGTGCGCATCAGACGGATGCGGGAAACGTTCCCCGGGAGGGTCAGATGCAGCTTCAGAGGAAGGCGGGCGCATTCTTCATAGAGATAGAATGCATAGCGGACGTTCCCTTTGGCCGTATAGCGGACATTCCGAATAAAATAAGGCTCTGCAATCGAAGTATTATAAATTCCTTCTCCATGTATACGCATCCATCTGCCCAGGTCGCGCAGAGAAGCAACTGCCGGTGCAGGAAGCTCACCATCTGGCTGGGGCGCGATATTCAGAGCCAGATTTCCGCCCCTGGAGACTATATCCAACAGGAGGTGAACCAGCTGTCTGCCTGTTTTGAATGTGTCGGTGTAGTGGAAGGAAAAACGTTCCCCGATTGTCGTGCAGGTTTCCCAGGGAATGGAAAGCGGATTCTCCGGGATCTGTTTTTCGGGTGTGACGATGTTTTCAAATTCTCCGCCCACGGTGCGGTCACAGACGATCAGATGGGGCTGCGGGCCGCTTCTTAGGCGTTTTACGATTTCTCCGAGGCGAATATCCTGATCCAGGTTATCTTTGTTTACCCAGCCTCCATCCAGCCACAGGCAGTCGATCTTTCCATAATTGGTTCCCAGTTCTTCCAGCTGCCTGTGCGTATAGGCGACGAAGCGTTCCCACAGTTCAGGATGTTCCTGGATGGAATAGTTCACGTTTCTGGTGGGAGCTGTTCCGAATTCCCTGTGCCAGTAATCGTCGCTGTGCCAGTCCGGTTTAGAGAAATAGACGGAAATAGCCATTCCTCTTTCGCGGAAAGCGTCATACAGGCTGCGGGTGATATCCGCATAGGGGCTGGTGTGGAAAGGACAGGAAGGATCCGTGATTTTATAATCGGTCGTATCCGTGTCAAACATGCAGAAGCCGTCGTGGTGCTTGGTGGTGAACAGAAGGTATTTGAAACCGCATTCTTCCGCGAGGGCGGCCCATTTATCCGGGCGGAATTTGACCGGATTAAATGTTTTGTTCGCATCAATATACTGCTGCTTGAAGGTCTCGATGTCTGTCCAGTCCACGTCCGCCTGGGACCAGGAGCCGTCTCCGTCTGAAAGAGGCCAGGATTCCAGCGTGCCGAGCTGGCAGCCGGGGGCCCAATGCATCATCAGGCCCAGTTTAAGGCCCATGAACCATTCCAGATGCTTCTGAACCGCTTCTTCTTTTGGAGGAATGTATTGTTCTTCTGTGGTGTAGTCGTGTACGCCGTCTTTTAACATCTCTTTTTTCATTGACTGTTCTCCTTTTCCTTTGCTGAGAGGTATTGATTCCGTATCATACATCTGCCTGTGCATCCTCTTCTATCAGGATACAGGCGGTAAGGCTGCCGTCCGCTTCGCAGCGGTAGGACAGGCCGCTTGATTTGCCGAAGCGCAGGGTGATGCGCTCGTTTACATTGCGTATGCCGAAGCCGCTGGAGATCTTCAGAGAGGTATCTTCATAATGAATGTGGCGGTTTAATTCGGAGGCATCGCAGCCCTTGCCGTTGTCATGCACTTCGATTACGGTTTTGCCATCTTTTCTCCATGCCCGAACATGGATGCACAGGTCTTCCATGTCTGAAGGTCTGGCATGCCGGACAGAATTTTCCACCAGCGGCTGCAGGGTAAACTTGGGGATCTGAATCTCGTTCTCCTGAATATCCGTGTTCAGTACCAGTCGGTTGTTATGGCGCAGCTGATAGATGGAGATGAATTCATGGATGTTCTCAATTTCCTGCCGGACGGATACCATGCTGTCCGCGTCGGTGATGCTGTAGCGCATCAGGTTGGCAATGGAGGAGACGATTCCTGCGATATCGTCACAGTTGCGGGACAGGGCAAGCCAGTTCACCATATCCATGGCATTGAAAATAAAATGTGGGTTGATCTGCGCCTGAAGAGCGCGCAGCTGAGAACGTTTCTCCTTTTCGTTCTGAATATGGATATCTTCAATCAGCCCGTTCACATTCTCAAGCAGCTTGCGGAAGCTGTTTTCAAGAATGACGAGTTCCCTTTCATCGGATACATGCAGCCTGGCCGGATCGTAATTTCTGGTATCTTTTATTTCTTCCACAGCGTTGGAGAATCGGATGATGGGCCTGCTCATCCGTCCGGTCAGGATATAGATGACAAAAAGGAAAAGAAGGGAAATTCCGGCAAATATCAGGCTGTAGGTGACCAGAACGGGCTGAAGGCTATCTAGGATATCGCTGTTCGGGGTTAAGAAAAGAAGCTGGATACCGTATAGGGCCTTGCTGTAGTTTACAAGATAGATCTTTCCGCTGTCGTCCATGGTGAACTCATCCATTTTTCCATAACCGGAGGTCTCCCAGGCTTTATCATAGATATCTGCCTCAATGGGAGAATCGCTGCGATAAAGGATTAAGCCTTCCTCATTCAGGACGGCATAGCCGCTGCCTTCTGTTACCGGGGTGCTGGAAAAGACATTTTCTATCTGATCCCTCGCCACGCTTACCACCATAACAGCAGTTCCATTGGAATCATATGGGCCGATATAATAACTGTTCGTAATCTTTCTGGCGATACATATTTCATCCGTAGCTTCGTTCAGGAAAACATAAACGGTATTCTCTATTGTTTTGCGGTACCATTCTTCCTCTTTTACCCTCAAATTGGAAAAAACGGCGTTGGAAGCGATATATGGGTTGTCATTGAGCGTATAGGCCTCAAAGGTGCCGGATATAGGAAGCAGGTCTGAAAGAAAAAGCGTGCTCCTGTAATAATAAGTGCTGTCGATCACCTGATGCGTGGCATAATGGGCAAACTGATTCTGAATGGCGAGCCGGGCCTGAATGGCTTCCATGGGATCTTTGGCATCCTCGCTGAGATATTCGCCCAAAGCTTTGTCGCTGACAAGCTGAACTGCGGTATGGTATACAGACTGCATAAAGTTATCCGCCATCCTTCGGTTCAGTTCCACGTTAGTCCTTTGGGTGATCACGGTCTCTCGAAAAAAAGTATGGTAAAAGAAAAAATACATGATTCCGTAGGACAGCAGCAGAACCAGAAGCATGACCGCAGCCGAGATAAGAAAGATTTTTTTCCTAATTCCCATTGATGCCTCCCTGGATGATGAGATTCCGGTATTCGGTAGGAGTGCTTCCCATCCGTTTTTTAAATAACTTGGCAAAGTACTTTGCATCAGCATAACCGGACAGATAGGACACCTCTGAAATGGAGTAATGCATATCGGAAAGAAGGCAGCGGGCTTTTTCCAGGCGGAGTTCCGATACATACGCGCTGAGGTTGGTTCCGGTAGCCTGCTTGAATACCGTGCTCAGATGAGAGAGGGAAACATGCATGGCAAAGGACAGGGCGGAAAGGTTGAATTCAGGATCTGTATAATGTTCCTCGATATATCGGATCGCATAGAGCGTGATGGCATCTGTATGCGAACTTTTCTGCAGGGAAACGCTTGTCAGCAGGTCATAGTATTTGGTGATGATATAGTCCATCTTTTCCTGCCGGACGGACATCTGCAGGAAGGTTTCCATGGTTTCGCTTCTGGAATAGGCGATCGCTTCCTGATTGATATTGATGTCCGCAAGGTACTGGTACAGGTAGTTAATAAGCTGTATCCCCACCGGATTGCAGTCGTTTCCGAGCATCAATTCAGAGAAAAGCCTGGATTGGAAGAATTCATCCAAGGTATCCCTCGATCCGTTTTTGAGGGCGGACAGGAGCCGATCCTTAAGGGAATCATCCCAGACGGTGAGATAGGATTTGCTGCGCAGGAGTTTCTGCTCCGTTTTCTGTACTAGAAGTTGGTTGAGATGTTCCAGCTTATCCCGGGTAATGGGCTTTAGAATATAGTCGATTACCCCATACTGTATCGCCTGTCTGGCATACTCAAATTCCCCATGGGCAGTAAGAAGAATCATGTAAACCTGCTCATTCTTTGCATGGACATGTCTGGCCAGTTCTATACCGTCCATACCCTTCATTTTGATATCGGATATGATCACATCTGGATGAATGCTTTCCATTAGTTTCAGAGCCTCTTCTCCTGAGGAAGCTGTACCGGAAAGCTCTCCTTGGAAACGTTCCCAGTCTAACATGGAAATCAAGCCTTCTATTGCGAATTTTTCATCATCAACTAATAGTATCCTGAGCATAATGTTTCTCCCCCTCACAGCATGCTGTCTGCTTTTTGATCATTATAAAACCTTTAAGATATGGCGGCAATTCCTTATGGGAAAGATAGAAAAAAAGTGCACCGATTCTAAAAAGATTCCTGTTGTTGGCTGGCAGGGACGCTTTATACAATGAAAGCAGAATACAGGATAAAAAATTAAGGATCTGTGTAGGAGGTAAAGGATGAAAAAGAGAAAGAATATACTGCTTCTGTTATCCGATCAGCAGCGCCTGGATACGGTCAGCGCGTACGGGAGAGACTGCATCTGCCGGACGCCGCATATAGACAGCCTTGCCCGGGAGGGGATGAAGTTTAACAATGCTTTCTGCACATCTGCCATCTGTGCGCCGTCCAGGGCCAGTGTGATGACAGGGCTGTATCCGCATAAGCATGGGGTGATGGATAATTATACGGATATCAGGGAGGGGACGCCTCTCTTGGGGCAATGTATGGCGGATGCTGGCTATTACTGTGGATATGCGGGGAAATGGCATGTTTCTCCTAGCATGACCCCAAAAGAATGCGGATTTGAAGATAATCTTCCGTTCATGGGATATGGTTTTCCGGGAAGCGGGGTGTTCCCAAGCCTGAAATTCGACCTCCCGCCCAGAAATACACCGAACTATTACGCGCAATACCTGAAGGAAAACGGATATGAGGGTGTAGATGTATCTGAAGGCTTCATGGGAAATAACTCTGCGCTTCAGATCCAGGAGATGTTTTGCAGACATGACGGCCCGTTTGAGAGCACAATAGAGTATTTTGTGGCACAGGAAACGAACCGTCTGATAGAAAAAGCGAAGAATGACGAAAGGCCGTTCTTCATATGGAGCAATTTTTGGGGGCCGCACAGTCCCAGTATTGTACCTGAACCGTATTATTCGATGTACCGTCCTGAGGATATTCCGGAACATCCCAGCTATTGTGAGGATTTTCACGATAAGCCTTACGGTTATTATCTGACGGAGAAGATGTGGGGCCTGTCGGATTACGGATGGAAGGGATTCCAGGAGATTGCAGCGCGCTATTTCGGGCACTGCACAATGATAGACGACTGTGTGGGGCTGATTGTGGATAAGTTGAAAGAATGCGGCCTGTATGAGGATACGGTGATCATTTATTCAGCGGATCATGGGGACTGCATGGGCGCCCATAAATTGATTGAAAAAGGCGCCTTTACCTTTGATGAGATCTACCGGGTTCCTCTGGTGGTGAAGGGGCTTGGGACAAAGGACAACAACAGCCTGGTGCTTCTGCAGGAACTGATGCCGAGCATTCTGGAAATCGCTGGCGCACAGCCTCCGAAGAAGGTGGATGGAAACAGCCTGGTTCCCCTCATGTGCGCCGGAGGTACGGATAATGGAAGAAAAGAAATCTTCTGCGAATTCCACTATCATTTTTATACTGCGAGGCAGCGGATGGTGCGCGATCTGGACTATCAGTTCACCTTTAATGAAAATGAAAGAGGAGAGCTGTATGATTTGAAGAAAGATCCCTGGCAGCTCCATAATGTATGCCAGGACGACGGATACACGGAGATTAAGAAAGAATATATGGACAAAATGGAGAAGCACATGGAGGAAACGAAGGATCCTGCGCTGGTATGGTTCAGAAGAATCCGGGAATTCTATTGAGTCTGTTTTCAGAAGCGTGGCAGGTGTAATCGTAAGGCGTAATAAGAATAAAAAAGAAAAAAAGCCACCTGGTATGAAAAAAGTCGCGTTGTTGACAGGGCGAAAGACGGTTACAATGAAAGCAGTTCAGGAGAATGGAGCGGAAGCAAGGAGGAGGTCATATGAAAACACACAAAAAAAGCCACTGGTTTTATTTTAAGAAGAACCTGCCGCTAACCTTGATGGCTTTGCCAGGAATTATCCTGATGATCCTGTTTAAATATCTTCCGCTTTCGGGAATTATCCTCGCATTCAAGCAGTATAATATCCGCGATGGAATTTTTGGAAGCGCATGGAACGGAATGAAAAACTTTGAATATCTGTTCCGCACAAAAGATGCCTGGATCATCACGAGAAATACCCTGGGGTATAATTTGCTATTCATTATACTGGATCTGGTGCTGGCTGTAACGATGGCCATCATACTGAATGAACTGCATCAAAAAAAAGCGGCGAAGGTTTACCAGACCATTTTCATGGCTCCCTATTTCCTTTCCTGGGTGGTCGTTTCGTTTATAGCCTACTCCCTGCTGAGTGTGGATAACGGCTTTATTAACAGGACATTCGGATTAAATGTGACCTGGTATTCGCAGCCGGAGGCATGGCCTTTTATCTTGATCATTTTCCAGGTGTGGAAAACATTGGGATATTCTACCGTCATGTATCTGGGAAGCATTGTCGGGATTCCGAATGATTATTACGAGGCAGCGCTGATGGATGGAGCGACAAAATGGCAGCAAATCAAATATATTACGCTGCCTTCGCTTAAGAGTATGATGATTGTCCTGACCATCCTGGCAATAGGAAAGATCTTCTATGCGGATTTCGGCTTGTTCTATCAGCTGCCCAGGAATTCAGGTCCGCTGTTCCCGGTAACGAACGTGATCGATACCTATGTATACCGTGCCCTGAAAGAAAACGGAAACATCGGCATGTCGGCCGCTGCGAGCCTGTATCAATCGTTGGTTGGCTTTATTCTGGTATTGGCATCTAATTTTATTGTGAGAAAGATTGATAAGGACAGCGCGCTGTTTTAAGGAGGCCTTTATGTCAAAAAAGATTCGTCATATGAAAGAAAACCGGATCAATGCCATCAGCGTACGTTCAAACACCATTCTGCTGGTTATTCTGACCCTGCTCGCTGCGGTGTGCGTATTGCCTGTGGTTTTGGTAGTTATTGTTTCCTTCAGCAGCGAACAGAGTATTTTTCAGAAGGGATATTCGTTCTTTCCGACACAGTTCAGCCTGGAGGCTTATCAGTTCTTCTTAAGGCTGGGAGATCAGATTATCCGCTCCTATGCGATTACGCTGTTTGTGACGGTATTCGGGACGTTATTCAGCCTGGCGGTGACTACGATGCTCTCTTATGTCCTGTCGAGGCCGGATTACAGGTACGGAAGGATCCTCACGCTGCTGCTTTTGTTTACCATGCTGTTTAACGGAGGCCTGGTTCCCAGTTATATGGTAAATACGCAATTACTGGGGCTGAGGGATACCGTGTGGGCATTGATTTTCCCGATGTCTCTGAATGTATTCTATGTGGTTGTGCTGCGGACCTTTTTCAGAGGGATACCGATGGAAATCATTGAGGCGGCGCATATAGACGGAGCAGGCGAGTTCTACACCTTTTTAAAGGTTGTGCTCCCGCTTTCCAAACCGGGTGTGGCTACCATTGGGCTTTTTACGGTAATTGCATACTGGAATGACTGGTTCCTGGGCATGCTTTATATCTTTGAGACGAAGAAGTATCCGATCCAGACGCTCCTGCAGAGTATGCAGAACAGCCTGGAGGCGCTTACACAATCCTCGGCCAATGCGCTGGAATATGCGGAGATGGCCAAGAACGCACCGACGGACAGCGGCCGTATGGCACTGACAGTGCTTGTAGTTCTTCCGGTTATGCTGGCATATCCTTTCTTCCAGAAATATTTTGTAAAGGGGCTTACGGTTGGAGGCGTGAAAGGATAAGATAAGGGGACAAACGGATTTGTAAAATGTGGAAAGAGCACATTTTGTGAATACATGAACAATTATTTTAAGGAGGGTATAGTATGAAAATGAAAAAACTGTTGAGCACGGGGCTGGCAATGGTTCTCGCTGCCGCCATGCTTGCGGGCTGTGGCAGCTCTTCTCAGACGACATCCACGGCAGATACGGGCGATGCCGCCGCGACAACGGCTGCAGCGACGGCAGAAGAATCCTCTGCTGCGCAGCAGGAGACTGGTTCGGATGAGGTTGTTACCCTGAAATGGTATATGTCAATCAATCCGGTGGCTGCTGACACGGATAAGGTGATCGAGAAGCTGAACGAGTATACGAGAGAAAAGATTGGGGTGGAGATTGATTATACGGTTATAGCCAATCCGGATTACAAGGAAAAGATGCCTACGCTCATCAATTCGGGGGATTATTTTGATATCTGCTTTACTGCGAACTGGACAACCAATTATACGCAGTTTGCCGGAAGAGGCGCTTTCATGGATATTACGGAACTTCTTCCGCAGTATGCCAAGGAGACGTATGACTTTATACCTGAAGAGATGTGGACGGCCGCATCCATTGATGGAAAAATTTATGGAGTACCTTCTTATAAGGAAATGGGATGGCAGTCAGGATTCTTTGTAAACAGCGATATGGCGGAGGAATACGGCATTGATCTTAGCACGGTAAAGACCCTTGAGGATTACACGGAAGTGTTAAAGACCGTGAAAGAAAAATCCACGGAAGCAGGTCAGGACGTGATCGGTGTCAGCGGAATGTCCTTTAACCTGACAGTTCCTTATGAAAGCCTTACGGGTACGCCTACCCTGCCGGGGGCATCAGCAGTTTCTGCTTATGGTAATTTTGAAGGAGAAGCGGAGGTGTTTAACCAGTACGCTAGTCAGGATTATGTAGATTATTGTAATTTGGTGCGTGATTGGTATAACAATGGATATCTGTCTGCGGATCCTGTAAACTATGATTCTGATACTGCGAACAGAGATAATGACTTTACAAATGGAAAGCTGTTCTCTTATGTCATTTCTTATGCGCCAGGTGCAGCAGAGGCTGAAGCTGCCAAGACGGGACATGGAGTAACTTTCGTACCTTTGATGGATCCTTTGTTTGAGACCAGAAATGCAATGGGAGGCCTGCTGGCTATTTCATCTGCCTCTGAATATCCGGAGAAATCGTTGGAATTTATTAACCTGCTCAACACGGATGAATATGTGGGGACATTGATCCGCCACGGAATTGAAGGAGAACACTATACGGCAGTAGGCGATACACAGGTCGACAGAACGATGGGAGGAACCCTGGATCCTGCGGATAATGGATATGATTATACATATGGATGGCAGTTCGGCACGCCTTTCAACCAGAAATGGGATATATCCTATCCGGAGAATATTGAAGAACTGTTCACCGAGTATAATGAATCCGCAAAAGCGGCTCCGCATAATGGATTTACATTTGACACGACGCCTGTAGAGGCCGAGATCGCCGCTTTGACGAGTACGGTTGAGGAATATGCCAAGGCTCTGGAGAGCGGAATGGTTGATCCCGCAGAGAATATTCCTAAATTCCAACAGGCGTTGGAGGACAATGGGGTAGAGGTTCTGATGGGAGAGATACAGACACAGCTTGATGGCTGGAAGTCTTCTGCACAGTAATCAGTAATGGCACGGGCGGACAGGAAGCAGACATTTCCTGTCCGCCTGTCTGGTTTGAACAAGTATCATAGATAGACCGGTATCAGTTAGGAGGGGCTCAGTGAAAAAAAAGAAACCGAACATTCTGTTTATTCTCAGTGACGATCAGGGAGCATGGGCAATGCGGTGTGCGGGGAATACGGATATTCAAACGCCGAATCTGGATCGGATAGCCGCAGAAGGCTTCCGTTTTGAGAATTTTTTCTGCACGTCTCCCGTCTGTTCTCCCGCACGGGCCAGTTTGCTGACAGGAAGGATCCCATCCGCACATGGAGTGCAGGACTGGATCCGGTCAGGCAATTTGGACAAAGAATCCTTGGGCAGCATTGGGGGCGACGCCTATTTTACTTTGGAAGACAAACCCATCCAATATCTTGACGGAATGCTGGCCTACACAGATGTGCTGAAGGAAAACGGCTATCGCTGCGCCCTTTCCGGGAAATGGCATCTGGGAGACAGCCTGGAGCCGCAGCACGGATTTGACAGATGGTTTACCATTGGCAGAGGGGGCTGCTATTATGACAAAGCGGACATTGTGGAAAATGGGAAAATCTCTTTTGAAACGCGTTATATTACGAATGTGATTACGGATAAAGCCCTGGAATGGCTGGAGGATTTCAGCCAGGAGGAGGATCCCTTTTATCTGAGCGTGCATTATACGGCACCGCATTCGCCCTGGGAGGAAGAACAGCACCCGAAAGAGTATGTGGAACTGTATCGGGACTGCGAATTTACGGCAACACCAGATTTGCCGGTGCACCCCAATCAAATAGAAAGCGCCCCGTATGGGACCGGGGAAGTGCGGAAAAGCTTGCTGCGGGGCTACTACGCTGCGATCACGGCGATGGATGCGGATATAGGGAAGCTTCTGGATAAACTGGATGAACTCGGCTTGCGAGAGGATACCATCGTTATATTCTCCGCTGATAATGGGATGAACATGGGGCATCATGGAATCTGGGGAAAAGGAAACGGCACCTTCCCATTTAATATGTATGACACTGCCGTAAAGGTTCCTTTACTGATATCCTGGCCCGGCCAATATGAAAAGGGGCAGGTATGTACGCGTATGTGCAGCCAATATGATTTCTTTCCGGCTCTGCTGGATATGGTGGGAATTGAAAGGGAACTGCCCAAGGAACTGCCGGGCCGGAGCTTTGCGGATGTTTTTTCCGGAAATCCTTCTTCTGAAGGCTGGGTGGTGGTATATGACGAATATGGGCCGACGCGGATGATCCGGACGGAAAAGTGGAAATATGTCTGCCGTTTTCCATACGGGCCGGATGAGTTGTTCGATCTGGCATCTGATCCGGAGGAAAACGAGAACCTTATCGGAAAACCGGAGTATGCGCCGCTCATAAATACGCTGTACAGACGGCTGACAGACTGGTTCTACCGCTATGCGGATCCGGCAATGGACGGCGCAAAGGAAGGAGTGACGGGATTCGGACAAATGTGCCGTCCCGGAATTTATGCAGACAGGCGGGAAGTATTCTGGAAAGAGTGACGGGGAGGGGTGCTGGCGAAAATGCTTTGCCAAAAGGTGTATATCGCAGGGAAAATATCGTGAAATAGCTGATCTTTCTGAAAAAGTACAGGGAGTCAGATATTGCCGTTGGCAGACTGACGATTGTTCATCGAACCCTTTTCTTGGTTTAAAGAAATTCTAATTAATAGGCGAGAGGTGATGCACTGGGAATGAAAACCAGTGTATGGCCTCTCGCTTTTTCTTGGGGTATGGGAAGCGTGGTGCTGGCTGGTTTTGGATAAATAAAGTGGTATGGGCTTGTATATCTGAACTTCCAAAAAAATTGACACTCAATAAATTGGCGCTCATTGGGGAAGCTGAAAAAAGCCCGTAAAATCAAGGAAAATCCCATTTTTCACTTGTATTTTTTGGAAAAATATGGCATAATACAAGAGAGGCAATTAACCCTCGAATATTAAACGGATGGAGTGCCATATGTACCTGGACTGTACGATAAAGATACCTGATTCAAACGGGAAAATCACGAAGAAGACAATCAAGGGAACGACGTATATCTATTATGAATACGCGCGGATTTATCTGAAAGATAAGAAGTATAACACACCGAGACGGATATGTATCGGCAAGCAGATTCCGGGCCAGCCTGCCCTCATGTTGCCGAATGACAAGTTCTTAAAGATATTTCCACAGGAAATCCTGCCGGAGGAGAAACAGGGATACCGAAGTGGCTGCCTTCGTATTGGGGCTTATATTGTGATTCGGAAGGTCATATCTGACTACAGATTGGATCTGATGCTTGCAAGAATCGTTGGAAAGGATGCGGGGCTGTTTCTGGATCTGGCTGCCTATACAATCATTACCGAAGGAAATGCCGCCCAGTATTATCCGGATTATGCTTTCAACCATCCATTGATGACAGAGGATATGCGTATATACAGTGATTCGAAAGTGTCCGATTTTCTTAGCCGGACTACGACAGACCAACGGATTCTGTTTTTGGATGAATGGAACGAGAAGAGAGATCATAGGGAAAGGATCTATATTTCTTACGATTCCACAAACAAAAACAGCCAGGCCGGCGACATCGATCTGGTAGAGTTTGGCCATCCAAAAGATGACCAGGGGAAAGAAATCTTTAATTATTCCATTGCCTATGACCGGAATAATAGAGAGCCTTTGTTCTACGAGTCTTATCCCGGAAGCATTGTAGACATATCCCAGCTTCAGTATACGCTTGGCAAAGCGAAGGGATATGGGTACAGACGGGTTGGGTTTATTCTGGACCGGGGATATTTTAGCAAGGAAAATATCCGGTTCATGGATGATAATGGATATGATTTCGTTATCATGGCCAAGGGGATGAAAAAACTGGTCAGCGATATCATACTGGAGCGAAGAGGACGTTTCGAGGATGATCGGAAAAACAGTATCCGCGCCTACAAAGTCAGTGGCACAACTGTTCGGCGGAAACTATATGCAGATGATGAAAAAGAGAGGTATTTCCATATTTATTATAGTGACAGCAAAAGGCAGTCTGAGCGGGAAAAATTTGAAGATAAAATTGACCAGATGGGAAAGAAACTAAAAGACTGTATGGGGCTGCCAGTTCGTCTGAGAGGAGATTTTATTAAATATTTCGATCTGGTGTACTGGCATGAAGGCCTGGAAGATGAGAAGTTCATGTCCGGAATCGAAAAGACAGAAATAATCAACCGGGAGATACAGCTTTGTGGTTATTTTGTGATTGTGACTTCGGATAAGATGACAGCAGAGGAAGCGCTGACGCTGTATAAGAGCAGGGATGGATCGGAGAAACTTTTCCGGGGAGATAAATCGTATCTCGGGGCGCGGAGTGAGCGGGTTTACTCTAATGAGTCAATGGATACAAAGATATTTATAGAGTTTGTAGCCACGATTATCCGAAGTAAGATATATACCTGTCTGAAAGACGAAATGGACCGACAGGAACACAGGGGAAATTTCATGACAGTGCCTGCAGCCATAAAGGAACTGGAAAAGATAGAGATGCTAAAAGGTGCTGATAATGAATACCGTTTGGATTATGCAGTTACTGCCAGACAAAAAGAGATCCTGAAAGCTTTCGGCCTTACAGCATCTAATGTACAGAAACAGGCGGCTGCAATCAGTTCAGATCTGGCAAGGATTGAGGTTGAGGAGTTTGAAAAAGCAGCAAACGAACAAATGAAAACACTGTGATATGGGAGGTGTATATTACGCGTGAACAGATCAGTGTTCACGGATAAATAGAGCATTTGTCACG